>Ga0209504_1000211_pt1 | contig 55115 bp, 45 predicted proteins | sample COGITO_mtgs_1005_FD_184791 | JGI IMG/M metagenome (GOLD analysis project Ga0209504, IMG submission 184791) | Pelagic marine microbial communities from North Sea - COGITO_mtgs_100511 (SPAdes) (version 2) | ecosystem: Environmental > Aquatic > Marine > Epipelagic ... | reverse complement strand
GTCGATACTCTCCAGCTTCTACAATAAAGCCAGCAATAGCATTGTTTGGTATTAAAGAAAAAATAGTAGACTGGAACTTTACACTTAAAGATCCTGGATTTTTTGTATTACCAGAGGATCAGAGGATTTATAGGGGATGGAAGAAAGGAGGACATGGAACAATTGATATGAAGGGTGCAATTATAGAAAGTTCTAATACTTTTTTCTTTTCTCTTGCTTATAAGGCTGATATTAATAATTTAATCAGCCATCTTTCTGAGTTTGGTTTTGGCAGGAATGTTTGTAAGGATTGTTTTAATCCAGATTCTGGATTATTGCCTACGCCTGAATGGAAAATGAATAATCTTAATTTTGGTTGGTTTAAAGGAGATACCGTTAATTTAGGTGTTGGTCAGGGCTATATGAGTGCCACTCCAGTACAATTAGCATATTACTCTGCATTTCTAGCAAAAAAAGGAAATCTTCAAGAGCTATCATTTGTCGAAAGTGACAGCATAAGCAATACTGCTTTTATAAATAATTTAAGCATAGATAACTCAGACTGGGATCAAATTCACTCAAGCATGATTGGAGTTATTGAAGATCCGAGAGGAACTGCTAAAAGATTAAAACCTTTGAAATCATATGTTGTTGCTGCAAAATCTGGAACGGTTGAGCTTGTCAGCACAGAAACAAAGGAAGATTACAAACTAGTAAGGCAAAATATTGGTAACAGAGACCATGCAATCATTGTGGCTTTTGGTCCAATGCCTGATCCAGAGTATGCAGTAAGTGTTGTTATTGAAAATGGTGAAAGCGGCGGTTCTGTTGCAGGTCCTGTTGCTATAGCTGTTTTAAATGAGCTTATCAATAAATGAAGAAAAAATTAGACTTTAAAAACTTTAGCATTTATTTTGATCAATATTTATTTATTGCAATAACCCTGTTGTCGGTCATGGGTTTATTTTTTTTATACAGCGCATCACAAGAAGATATCAACACTGTTGCTAAGCAAGCTATATTCGTTGGTTTTGGTTTGCTGTTAATGTTTGTAGTTAGCCAACCGGACCCTGATTTTTATAATACATTTTCTGGGTTATTTTTAATTTTTTCACTTGTATTGATTTTTCTAACTATGATATTTGGTAAAGAAATAAATGGAGCCAAAAGATGGCTTGATTTAGGATTTTTTACCCTGCAATCCTCTGAGATTATTAAAATATCATTGCCAATTTTCTTATCATCATATTTATATAACAAGCCACTCCCAATAAGCACTAGGCATACTTTTATTACATTGATATTAATAGGTTTTATATTTGCACTTGTAGCTAGACAACCTGACTTGGGAACCAGTTTAGTAGTATTTATGTCAGGGGGTTATGTATTATTTTTAGCAGGATTAAGCTGGAGATTTATTGGATCTGCAATAGCCTTATTTTTATTATCCTTACCTTTTTTATGGAATAACTTTCTAGAGCCATTTCAACAACAGAGAGTTTTAACTTACTTGAACCCAGACGCAGACCCTTATGGTACTGCATGGAATATAACTCAATCAAAAATAGCAATTGGATCAGGTGGAATTAATGGAAAAGGTTATCAGGAGGGCTCCCAAGCCCATCTTGATTTTTTACCAGAGACAGAAACAGATTTTATTTTTGCTGTTATTGCTGAAGAGTTTGGTTTTATTGGAGTTTGTATTTTGTTATCAGTATTTTTCTTTATATTACTCAGATGTTTATATTTAGCATTTAATGCAAGAGATAGATTTTGCAGGTTAACTATAGGAGGCCTAAGTTTAGTTTTTGCCTCTACATTATTTATTAATTTAGCAATGGTTGTTGGTGTAGTTCCTGTAGTTGGTATGCCTCTGCCATTTATCAGCAAAGGTGGCTCATCTTTGCTATCCTTTTATATAGCTTTTGGGATTATAATTTCTATGGCAACACATAAAAAATTAATGCAAAGATGAAAAAAATTATACTTATAACTTTAATATTTACTATTTCAATTACTGCAGATTATTCGAATCATAAAGATAGCCAAATGGTAATAAATGAACTCGTCACAGAACACGGTTTTGAGGAATCTTATGTTACTGCAATCTTAAAAAATGCAAAAAAGCGTGATGAGATGCTTAAATCTGTTGCTAATCCTGCTGAAAAAACAAAAACATGGGATGAATATAGAGCTATCTTTATAAAAACAAAAAGAGTTTCAGAAGGCAAAAAATTTATAAAAAAAAATATTAATGCCTTAGAGAGGGCTGAGAAAGAATTTGGAGTTCCCAAAGAAATAATTACTGCCATTTTAGGTGTAGAAACTAATTATGGCAGCAACAAAGGTGGATATAGAGTTTTAGATAGTCTTACTACTTTAGGTTTTGATGACCCGCGAAGATCTAATTTTTTTAGAAGAGAACTTATAGAGTTCTTCCTTTTAACAAGAGAAAATAATTTAGATATCAAAACAACAAAAGGCTCATATGCCGGAGCTATGGGATATGCACAATTTATTTCGTCTAGCTACCGAGCCTATGCTGTAGATTTTGATGAAGATGGTTACGTTGATTTATTTAATTCTGTTGATGATGCAATTGGAAGTATTGCAAATTATCTTTATGTTCATGGGTGGAAGAGAGAAGGAAAGATCGTAACAAAAACTTACCCAAACAATGTTAGAAAATTTTATAAACCTCATGAGTCTCTAACAAGGTTCATACCTTTAACCTTTAATGAAGATGGAAAAGATCTTTTTTTTATTGGTGATGATAACTTTAGGGCTATTGCTAAGTATAATATTAGCGATGTCTATGCAATGGCGGTTTATTACTTATCAGAAGAGTTAAAAAAATGAAAAAATTATTATTAACATTACTATCAACTTCAATATTTATTCAAGCACAGAGTTTTGTTCCAGATTCTCCTGAGTTAGATCTGAAGAGCTATATCCTAATTGAGCCAAACACCAATACTGTTATTGCAGAATTTAATTCAGATTTGGAAATAGAACCAGCTAGCATGACTAAAATTATGACTAGCTATGTTGTGGCTGATCAGATTGCAAATGGTTTAATATCTCTTGATGACGAAGTACTAATTAGTGAAAAAGCATGGAGAATGCAGGGGTCTAAGACCTTTATAGAAGCTGGAAAAAAAGTTACGGTATCTGATCTTTTAAAAGGTATTATGATTCAGTCAGGCAATGACGCCTCTGTTGCAATTGCAGAATATGCAGGAGGCACTGAAAGAGGCTTCGTTGATTTAATGAACTCTTATGCTGCATCTTTGGAGATGACTAATACGATCTTTCAGAATTCAACAGGGCTTCCAGATGAAAATCATTTTTCATCAGCAAAAGATTTAGCTAATCTGACAGCTAACTACATTAATAAATTTCCAGAAGAATATGCTTTATATAAGCAGAAGCAATTTACTTTTAACAATATTAAGCAATTAAACAGAAATAAGCTTTTATGGAGAGACGACTCAGCAGATGGTGTTAAAACTGGTCATACAGAAGCTGCTGGATACTGCTTAGTTGGCTCAGCAAAAAGGGGCGGTATGAGGCTTATTACAGTTGTTGCAGGAAGTAAGTCAGATAATGATCGTTTTTTATCTTCCCAAAGATTGCTTGAGTATGGATTTAGATTTTTTACAACACAGAAGATGTTAAGTGCAGAAAAAGAATATCAAAATATTACAGTTTGGGGTGGACAAGAAAAGATACTTGGCGTCGGCGTTCTAGAAGATGTATCTATTACTCTTCCTAGAACAAGCTTCAAAAATGTTGAAACTGTTTATAAAGTTAATAACAATATCCAGGCTCCTATCGTAGTTGGTCAAAAAGTCGGGACTCTAGAAATAATTAGCAATGATGAGGTTGTTCTTATTACGGATTTGGTTGCTTTAAAAAATATTGAAGCTAAAGGTTTCTTTGGAAGAATATGGTCGAAGTTCGTTCTCTGGATATTTAGCTTATTTGGTCTGACAGATGAAGACACCACTTAAAGGCGTTTTTAATGGAGCTTTTGATACTGTAGACAATATAAAAATATCACCTTTTTCTCGAGCTTATACTTTTTCTGATAGCTTATATGAAGTAGTCCCTTTCTTTAATTCAACTGCAATTGCTTTTGATCATCATATAAAAAGATTAGAATTTTCTGCTAGTCAATTAGCGATGGCCGTAGATTTAAAAAAAGTTATTTTTGAAATTAATTCTTTAATAACATCCTCTGAATTTAGTAATGGCTATGTCTATTATCAAGTTGCTCGAGGCGTTGATCCATTAAGGTCTCATATCTATGAACCAAATCTAAAAATAGAAACCTTTGGCTATGCAAAGGCGCACTTATTTCAATGGAAACCATTAAGAGTGTCAGTGTGTGATGATATTAGGTGGGGGAGATGTGATATTAAATCAACATCATTGCTTGGTAATGTTATGAGCATGAATGCAGCAAAACTAGATAATTGCGATGAAGTTATTATGCACAAAGATAATTTGTTGACCGAGGGTGGTGCATCTAATCTTTTTTTTGTAAAAAATGATTCAATCTGCACCCCAGCTCTAAATGGAAATATACTTCCCGGCATAACGAGAGCATTACTAATTAATGAATTAAAAAATTATAATATAGAGGTCATCGAAGATAACTTCAGGCTAGAAGATTTATCTAATGCTTCTTGTGCATGGCTCACAAGTTCGACGAAAGGGCTGGCCCCCATTTCTGAAATTAGTAACCTAGAATCTCACTTTGATTTATATCATCCTCTTTTCAAAAAGAGTGAAGAAATTTTTAATAAGAAGTTTCTTAGTTAGAAGTCAGTTTAATAACTATATTATCAAGCTCGTACCAAAAATCTTTATCACTAAGACCTTTATTTGCAAGATCGAGCTCAAATACATTTCTTTGGAGCTGTATTAAGTTTTGTAGTTTGTGATTTTTAATAAAATGCATATATTCAGAAGTTTTATTTTTCCAAACCCCAGATTTAATTAGACTATCTATAGGATTTTTACTTTGTCTAGCATTGGCTGCACTGTTAATAATTTTACCAACTATCCAAACTAGAAGGGGTGCATAATGATCTTCCGCTGATTTTATTGAATGGATAATTCTTAAAGCTTGCTTGGTATTATTTGAAATAATTTTATCCTCAAGCTCAAATGGCATAAATTCTGCAGACTCTGTAGAAGATTTTCTTTCCTGGCCATCACCATCCTTGTAAGTCAGTCTTAGAAGCTTTACTTCATTCTGTTGGGCAACTAAATTTCCAGAGTTCATTTCAGATATATTTTGCACTAAAGAGGGCCTATCTTTTTCAGAAATAAAAGATAGTTGATGCTTAAGCCAAATCTTTTCTTCAAAAGATTTAAGTTTTCCACAATCAATAATGAGGGCTATCTCATCCATCTGTTTTACCCACTTAGTTGTGAAATTAAGCTTTTCATTGCTTGAATTAATAATTATTGCAATATTATCCATATGGTTAATGTTTTCAATTTGAGATATTTTAATTATTTGGTCAGGGATTTTTCCTTGATCATGATTAATCTCAACTATTATTTTTGAGCCAAATAATGATCCAGAAGCATTTTCAATAATAGTCTGATCTATTTTATCAAATCCATCTTTATTAATAATTGTTTTTTCTTTGAACCCTTTATTTGATAAATGTTTGAGCAAAAGATCTTTAGAGCTATTTTTTAAGACAACCTCAGATCCAAAAATAAAGAAGATATTTTGTGACTGATCTAAATATTTTTGAGTTGTCATTGCCTCACATTTCAAAAGTATGCACCTCAAAAATTATTTGATCAATTAATTCCTTCTGCATTTCAGACTCAAGAGATTTAATCATTTGATCTTGTGCAAATGGATTAAGTTCATTCGATTTATATCTCTTGTAACTAACAAGTTTTTTACTTATTTGTTTATTTCCAATCATTTTTATATGTATTTCTAAATTAATTTCTCCTTCAAGAGCTCTAAGAGAAGAGCCTCCATAGACATCATATTTATTTAAAATATAGTCTTGTATTAGAATCTGATTTTGACGATTCTCAACCTCTTTTTCTGTATTGAAGAGGATTGCTAGCTTTTGCTCAAAAGAATTAGGGACACTGCTATCAAACTGAAAATTAAATAGATCTTTTTTATCTAGATCTATATTTAGTTGATTATATTGGCAGCCAGTTAAAGATACCAACAAACAAGTGTATAAAAAGAAAGGTCTTAGTTTCATAACCTCATAGTATCTATCAGAAGAATATATATCAAAGATTAATTTTAAATAACAAAATTTATTATTTTTTCTTTAATATAAATAGTTTTTTTAATAGCCGAGTTGTTTATTGTTGATGCCACATTGTCGATAGCCAGTGCTAAAGCTTCTATATCTTTTTGCTCAAGGTTTTTATCTATCATGACCTTACCTCTGACCTTTCCATTTATTTGAACTATTAAATTAAATTCAGAAACTTCTAATAACTCCTCTCTAAGAACAGGCCAAGAAGATTCAATTTCTTCTTTTGCAAAGTCAAAGTAAAAATTATTCCATAAATGTTGTGAGATATGAGGTGCAATAGGATTGAGAGTTTTAAGAATAATTATTATTGCTTCATTAAGACAATATTGATTTGAGATCGACGCATTATCTTCTTTAAAAGAATCAGGTATAAAGTTAACTAGCTCCATTATCGAAGCAATGGCTGTATTAAATGAGTATCTTGTTTCAAAGTCATTTGTAACTTTTTTAAGAGTATTATGCGATTTTCTTCGAAGCTCTACTTCTTGTTTTGAAGGGTCCTTGGGCTCCTCTAAGTCAATAAATTTTCTATTGCTGACTAAATTCCATATTTTTTTCATAAACCTTGAAGCACCTTCTACAGATGACTCTGACCATTCTAGACTTTGCTCAGGGGGAGCTGTGAACATCATATAAAGCCTTACAGTGTCAGCGCCATACTTTTCTATATAAGATTGAGGATCTACGGTATTTCCTTTTGATTTGGACATTTTAGCCCCATCTTTAAGAACCATGCCTTGTGTAAGAAGCTTTTTAAAAGGCTCATTGCCTTCAACTAAATCCATATCTCTAAGCGCCTTATGAAAAAATCTTGAATATAGTAAGTGCAGTATCGCATGCTCAATACCTCCTATATATAAATCAACAGGAAGCCAATATTTTGAATTTTTATCAAACATTTCATTTGCATTGTCTGATGAAGTAAATCTTGCGTAGTACCATGATGAGTCCATAAATGTATCAAAAGTATCTGTCTCTCTTTTTAGTCCATCAGAAATATTATAAAAATCTTCATTTTGACTTAAGGGAATAGGTGCCGAGTTCTTTTTTAACTCTGGAAGCACTATAGGCATATCTTTTTCATCAATAACTCTTGGTTCGCCATTTTCATAAACAACTGGAATAGGGCAACCCCAATACCTTTGTCTGCTTACGCCCCAGTCTCTTAATCTGAACTGGATTAATTGTTCACCAAGGTTTGCGTCTGCTAAATCCTTAATAATTTCAAGAGATGCCTCATCAGAGCCCATCCCATCATATTTATTAGAGTTTATTAATTTGCCTTTTTGTACAACTGGAAGTTCATTATTATTATCAGAACTGATAACTTGAGGAATCTCTAGATCATATTTAGATGCAAATTCGAAATCTCTTTGATCATGAGCAGGAACACCCATCACTACTCCTGTTCCATAATCAAGAAGTACAAAATTTCCAATCCATACGGGTATTTTCTTCTTTGTAATTGGATGAATTACATGCATTCCACTATTAATTCCAAGTTTTTCAGCTTTAGCCATATCAGCTTCAGCAGCTTTCACTTCTTTGCATTTGTTTAAAAAGTCTTTTATCGATTCATTATTTTTTGACAATTCTATCGATATAGAGTGATTTGGTGATATAGCTAAAAAAGAAACACCAAAAATTGTATCAGGTCGTGTTGAAAATGCCGTTAAAGAATCATCGGAATCCTCAATCATATATTTAATTTCTGCTCCCTGAGATTTCCCAATCCAATTCCTTTGCATTGTTTTAACATTTTCAGGCCAATCCACCTCATCCAAAGATGTTAGAAGTTCATCCGCATAGTCTGTAATTTTTATAAACCATTGATCAATTTCTTTTATTTCAACTTGCGCCCCAGACCTCCATCCTTTTCCATCTATAACTTGCTCATTTGCTAAAACTGTTTCATCAACTGGATCCCAGTTCACTAATGATTTTTTCCTATAGACCAAACCTTTATCATAAAACTTTTTAAATATTAACTGCTCCCACTTATAGTATTCCGGTTCACATGTTCTAAGCTCTTTTGACCAATCATACCCAAGGCCCAAAGATATAAGTTGCTGTTTCATATGCTCAATATTTTGATTCGTCCAATCTTTTGGACTAACTTTATTAGCAATCGCTGCATTTTCAGCAGGAAGCCCAAATGCATCCCAGCCCATAGGCTGAAAAACATTAAAGTTATTCATTCTTTTATATCTAGATATGACATCACCAATCGTATAGTTTCTTACATGACCCATATGTAATTTGCCTGATGGGTATGGAAACATTGATAGACAATAAAATTTTTCTCTACCATCAGGATTAGCTTTAAACTTGTCTTCTTTTAACCATTCATCTTGGATGGTTTTCTCTATTTGACTTGGGTTGTATTCAGGATTCATTTTTTTAGGAACTCATTTTCTAAGTAATTAATAGTATGTTTATTTTCTTTAAAGGTATCATCATGCAGAATCCTTTGATGAAGAGGGTGATTTGTTTTAATACCCTCTATAAAGAACTCATCTAAAGCACTAAGCATTCTCTTAATAGCCGAGCTTCTAGAATTTGCCTGAGTAATAATTTTTGCTAGAAGTGAATCATAGTTAGGGGGGACTTTATACCCTCCATAAATATGAGAGTCATACCTTATGCCAAAACCTCCAGGTGTATGCATTTTTGTAATTGTTCCTGGGGATGGTTGAAAATTATCTGGATCTTCTGCATTAATTCTGCATTCCAGTGAGTGGCCATTAAAATTAATATCATCTTGATTTAGCTCAATTGGCATTCCAAGAGCAATTCTTAGTTGTGCTTTTACCAAATCAAAGCCAGTTATCATTTCTGTTACCGGGTGTTCAACCTGAATTCTTGTATTCATTTCTATAAAATAGAATTGATTATCTTCGTATAAGAATTCAATAGTGCCAACCCCTTCGTAATTTATCTCTTTACATAAATCGACACAAGCTATTAGTGTTTTATTAAGAGCTTCTTGATTTATATTAAGTGCTGGAGCTTCCTCAATTATTTTTTGATGTCTCCTTTGCATACTGCAATCCCTAGTACCCAAATGTATCGCCTTTCCTTTGCCATCACCAACTATTTGAACCTCAATATGTCTAGGATTCCCAATAAATTTTTCAAGATAAATGGTTTCATTACCGAATCCATTTTTGGCTTCCTGCATTGTTATTTCTGCATGGCTAATAAGATCTTCCTCTTTTTCAACAACTCTCATCCCTCTTCCACCACCACCAGCAGTTGCCTTAATCATAATTGGGTAGCCTATATCTCTAGCAATTTTTTTAAACTCATTATTATCAGATGGAATCTCATCTTTATAACCTGGAACGATTTGAATTCCGGATTTTTCAGCAAGTGTTTTTGCTGTTATTTTGTCGCCCATCTTCTGGATTGTTTCTGAGGCTGGCCCAATAAATTTAAATCCACTTTTTTCACACATTTCTGCAAAATTATGGTCTTCAGCAAGGAACCCATACCCAGGATATATAGCATTAGCACTTGTAAGTTCTGCGGCTGAGAGAATGGCAGGTATATTTAGGTAACTTTGAGTTGGAGATGCAGGCCCAATACAAACAGTTTCATCAGAGAATCTTAAATGTTTTAGATCTTTATCAGCTTCAGAGTAAACAGATACTGTCTTGATACCAAGCTCTTTACAAGCCCTGATAGCACGAAGAGCAATCTCACCACGATTGGCAATAAGAACTTTGTAACTCATATTAATTAACAGTTATAATTTTTTGTCCAAATTCAACTGGACTTCCATCTTCCACATCAATACTTGTGATCTTGCCATCAAATTCTGATTTAATTTCATTCATCATTTTCATGGCCTCAACTATGCAGAGCACATCACCTACTTTTATACTGTCTCCTACTTTTACAAATGGATCTTTTTCTGGACTTGGGCTTCTATAAAAAGTTCCTACTATCGGAGAGGTAACAACATCCCCTATGGCATTTTGTTTAACCTCATCCAATTGATGAGTTGTTGATGAGATGGCTGGTTCATTTTTGACCATAACTGGTTTTGAAACAGATTCTTGATGAGAGCTGTTATCTCTTGAAATTCTTACTGACTCATCTCCTTGGCTTACTTCTATTTCTTTTAAGTCAGACTCTTGAAGCATTTCTATAAGTTTTTTTATTTTTCTAATATCCATTTATTTACCCCTGTATTTTAATATGCCCTTAAGCATCGCCTCTTCATAACCTTTAGCACCCATACCAGTTATAACTTCTTCAGCTATATCGGATAGATATGAGAAGTGTCTAAATTCCTCTCTTTTATATATATCTGAAAGGTGAACCTCATAGAATGGTATTTTGACACCAAGAAATGCATCCCTTATAGCTATGCTGGTATGAGTATATGCAGCAGGATTTATTATTACAAAGTCTATTTTTGCTTCAATGGTGCTATGTATTGATTCTATTATTTCATGCTCGGCATTACTTTGAAAAGATATCAAATTGCATTGATTTTGAGTTGCTAAAACTGACAAATCTTGTTGAATATCTTCAAGTGATTTGCTGCCATATACTTCCTTTTCTCTAGTTCCGAGAAGATTTAGGTTGGGGCCATTAATAAGCAATATATTCATGAAATAGATTTTAACAGAAATTTACAGATTTTTAAGGATTTTATAGATAGTTTTATAAGAGTTGATTTTTTTGTATTGGATAGCAAAACCCCGCTTCTGAGCAACCCTGATAGTATATTAAAACCTCTGATAAGTTCAATGAAGAATTTATATCAATGCCTATTACAAATTTACCTCTAAGAATTTCAGTCTCGCCAAAAAACTCATCTTTGTATAGCTCTTTTCTTGACTCAAAAATCTTAAATGGGAGTGCTTTATCTTTATATTTGAGCTTTATACTATCTAAGTACATATAATAACCATCTCTTATCTCCCACGTTATATATGCTGCTTGTTTTTCAATATTAGCTGTTAAAGCAAATACTTCATTGGCCTCTGGAACCCTATTTGATTTTTCAAAAAGATTCGAGGAATACAATTCACCTGCAATAACATTGGATAGTAGTATAATTATTAAACTTTTGATCATGAAGGCTTAAGAATAAACCCCTAAGTACTTAAAATAAAGATTTTATTAAATAACACGGTAGATAAAAACTTATGCTCCAGACTTTCATACTTAAAATTTTCTTTTATATACCTATTTGGTTTTTAAAAATAATTTTTTATAGAAAAAGAACAGTAATAAGGGGACATCAATTTGATGCTCAATCAGCTGCATTATTGTCTATGCTCCCAAAGAAGGATTTATCAGAATTATTGGATGGTGAAATTGCAAAAACTAGAATCACTCTTGAAGAAGCAAGAATTCAAAATAAGGTTTCTTTAACGCCGTCTATGCAGGTCAGAAAAGAAGACCATATTTTATCAAGGCATGAGTTGATTATCAGAGAATATAAGCCGTTCCAAGAGAATTCAAAAAAAGTGATTCTCTATTTTCATGGAGGAGGTTATGTCCTTAACTCAGTCAATACACACGATGATATGGTTTCATATATGTCAGATGAAATAGGAGTAAAGTTTTATTCTTTAGACTATAGGCTATCACCTGAGAACAAATATCCTGATTCTCTTGATGATGCTCTAGATGCTTTTTCTTGGCTCATCGATCAGGGATATGGGCCAGGTGATATTTCAGTTTGTGGAGACAGCGCAGGCGCTCATCTAGCTGCTTCTTTGTGTCATTACCTGGCTGAACAAAATAAAGATTTGCCTAGTAGCCAGCTACTAATATATCCAATGTGTGATCCATCCTGTTCGTCTGAATCTTATAATTTATTATCTTCAGGATATCTTTTAACTAAAAAAACTATGATTTGGTTTTGGGATAAGTTTAGAAATTCCGAAGAAAACAATAACGATTCGGCCTTCAATCTTTTAAAATTTAATTTTGAAAAAACTTTACCGCCAACGATTATCGTTACAGGTGGCTTTGACCCTCTATGCGATGATGGGGAAAAATATGCATATTTATTACATAAAGGTAAACATAATGTGAAACAATTACATTATCCAACAATGTTTCATGGGTTTGCATCAATGACTAAATTGAAAGCAGCGCAGATAGCCGTTGAAGATTTTTTAAAAGAATATAAGAAAATACTATGAGTAAAATTTTAGAAGTAAGTAACTTAAGCATTAATTTTTCAACAAGGGATGGGTTGTTTAATGCAGTGGATAATATAAGTTTTGATATAGAAAAAAATCAAACCTTGGCCTTGGTTGGTGAATCAGGTTCTGGTAAATCGGTAACTGCTATGTCAATTCTTCAGCTCCTTCAAAAACCACAAGCATCATATTCCAAAGAGTCTTCTATTAAGTTTAATGGCGATGAGATTATAGATGCCAAGTATGAAAAGTTACTTTCCTTGAGAGGAAATATTATATCTATGATATTTCAAGAGCCGATGACCTCATTAAACCCTTATCACAGAGTAGGTAATCAGATAACTGAATCAATACTGCTTCACTCAAAAAGCTCAAAAAAAGATGCAATAGATGAAGCAAAAAAATTAATGGCACTTGTTGAGATTGATGATGTTGAAAGACGTTTCTATGCATACCCTCATGAGCTTTCTGGAGGGCAGCGACAAAGAGTTATGATTGCTATGGCCCTTGTTAATAAGCCTGAGCTATTGATTGCTGACGAGCCAACAACGGCTCTTGATGTAACTATTCAAGCCCAGATATTAGATCTTATGTCTAAGCTTAAAAATGAACTAGGCATGTCAATACTTTTTATTACTCATGATCTAGGCCTTGTTCAAGAATTTTCTGACAATGTTTGTGTTATGAAGAATGGCAAGATTGTTGAACAAGGAAATACCGTTGAGGTATTTAACAACCCCTCTCACGAATATACAAAAAAACTTTTAGATGCAGAGCCTCAGCCTAAATTAGATAACCCTGTAAGTGATGAGCCAATAATTGAGATCAATAACTTAAATGTTTACTACTCAATACCTTCAACTAATTTTTTTAAAAAGAATACTTTTCATGCTGTTAAAAACACCTCCTTTAATATTTATAAAAATACTACAATTGGCCTGGTTGGGGAATCTGGATCTGGAAAGTCCACCTTGGGTAAGGCCATAGCAAACTTAGTTTCTTATGAAGGGAATATTCAATTTGACGGAAGAGATATCAACTCAAACTCCCAAAAAGAAAATAAAGAATTGAAAAAAAATGTCCAAATTGTTTTTCAAGATCCCTATGGGTCATTATCACCACGAATGACAGTGGGGGAGATAGTTGGCGAAGGTTTAGGCGTTCACTTTAAGCTTACAAAAAAAGAAAGAGATGAAAGGATAGATAAGGTTCTTTTGGATGTCGGTATCGAAATACTAGCTAAGAATAAATACCCGCATGAGTTTTCTGGAGGCCAAAGGCAGAGAATTGCAATTGCTAGATCTTTAATAATGAATCCTGCTTTTATGATTCTTGATGAACCAACATCAGCATTAGATAGGTCTATTCAAATTCAGGTAATCGATTTATTGAAAGAGATACAAAATGAATATGGGCTTACTTATCTATTTATAAGTCATGATTTAAAGGTCATTAGATCGATGTCAGACTTTATTTTTGTTATGAAAAACGGAGAAATCGTAGAGTCAGGGCCTTCTCACAAAGTCTTTGAAAGTCCAGAGCAAGACTATACTAAAAAATTACTATCAGCTGCTTTAAAGTATGCATCTGAATAATTTAATATATTAAATATGACAAATAGAAAATATTCAAAAGAGCTCGTTGATGGTCCTAATCAGGCTGCATCTAGATCAATGCTTAGAGGAGTAGGTTTCACATCTGAGGATTTCACAAAGCCATTTGTTGGGATTGCTTCCACAGGAGCAAAAGTAACCCCATGCAATATGCACATAAATGCACTTTCAGAGATTGTTGAGAAATCAGTTGATATTTCAGGCGGGAAGGGTGTTCTTTTTAATACCATTACTGTTTCCGACGGAATTTCTATGGGTACACAGGGCATGAAATATTCTCTTGTTTCTCGAGAAGTAATTGCAGATTCAATAGAAACTGTTGTTGGATGTCTTGGTTATGATGGAGTTATTGCTGTCGGTGGTTGTGATAAAAATATGCCTGGATGCATTATTGGAATGGCAAGATTGAATAGACCATCAATATTTATATATGGTGGTTCTATTAAGCCTAGTAAAGAAAATACTGACTATGTTACTGTTTGTGAAAAAACTGGAGAGTACTCAAAAGGTGATCTTAAAGAATCTGAATTAATTCATGTAGAAAAAATTTCCGTAAAAGGGCCTGGATCTTGCGGGGGAATGTATACGGCAAATACCATGGCATCTGCGATTGAAGCACTAGGCATGAGTCTTCCTGGAAGCAGCAGTCAAGATGCAATTTCACATGACAAAGAAGATGATTGTTTTAAGGCTGGCGAAGCAATAATGAATTTACTAAAAAAAGATATCAAGCCTTCAGATATTATGACTAAGAATGCTTTTGAGAATGCTATAACAATGGTAATTGCTCTAGGAGGGTCAACTAATGCAGTTCTGCATTTGCTGGCCATGGCGCATTCAATAGGCGTTGATTTAGAGCTAGATGATTTTACAAGAATAGGAAAAAAAACACCTGTCATGGCAGATCTTAAGCCCTTTGGTTCTCATTATATGTCTGAACTCAATGCTAATGGTGGCATTCAGCCACTAATGAAAACTTTGCTTGAAAAGGGATTATTACATGGCGAATGTCTTACCGTTACCGGACAGACACTTGCCGAAAACCTTTCCGAAATAAAACCTTATGAGCCTGATCAACAAATAATAAAATCATTTGATGACCCAGTTAAGTCAAATAGTCATCTTAGGATTCTTTATGGCAACTTAGCGAAAGATGGTGCAGTTGCAAAAATTACTGGTAAAGAAGGAACCTCTTTTGAAGGAAGTGCTCGTGTATTTGATTCAGAAGAAGAAGGAGTTGAAGCAATCCTATCTAAGTCTATTAAAGCTGGAGATGTTGTTGTTATTAGATATGAAGGACCAAAAGGAGGTCCTGGTATGAGAGAAATGTTAAAACCAACATCTGCCATAATGGGTCAAGGTCTTGGAGATAAGGTGGCTTTTATAACCGACGGTCGTTTTTCAGGAGGCACTCATGGGTTTGTTGTTGGACACATTACACCAGAGGCAGCAGATGGCGGCTTAATTGCAATAATTAAAGATGGCGACTCTATATTAATTGATGCAGATTCTGATAAGTTGATTCTTAATATTTCTGAGGATGAAATATCAAATAGACTAAGTAAATGGGTAAACCCAAAAACACCTCCCAAAAAAGGAGTCTTAGCAAAATTTGCAAAAAGTGTTAAATCAGCTAGTCTTGGAGCGGTAACAGATTAAAAATGTATTTTAAAAGAAAATTTCCAAATAGTAGACTAAGAAGAATGCGTCTCAATTCAAATCTTAGAGACTTGCTTGCTGAAGTTAGATTATCTACAAATGATCTAATTCAGCCTTTATTTATTAAAGAAGGCTTGATTGGAAAAGAGGCTATTGAAAGCATGCCTAATATTAATAGATATGGGCAAGACTCAATTTTTTCAGAAATAGAAGATCTACTTGAGCATGATATAAATACGATTGCTCTATTTCCAGTTATTAATGATTCCAAGAAAAATAGTACTGGAGATGAGGCTATCAATGAATCTAATTTGATGTGTGAAACTATTATTAATATAAAAAAACGATTTCCTGAAATAATCTTAATATCTGATGTTGCTCTAGATCCATATACTGATCATGGGCATGATGGTATTTTAAAAAATGATTATGTTGATAATGATGAGACTTTAGCTGTTCTAACAAAGCAATCACTAACCTTAGCTCAAGCTGGGACGGACATAATTGCGCCATCAGATATGATGGATGGAAGAATAGGCTATATAAGAGAGGCATTAGATGAAATGGATTATAAAAATACAATCCTACTATCATATGCAGCAAAATATAATTCAAAGTTTTACGGTCCATTTAGAGATGCTGTTAATTCAGCTTCAAGTCTTGGCAATTCTTCAAAAGCTAGTTATCAAATGTCACCAAAAAATATAAATGAAGCACTCCATGAAGTTGCTATGGATATTAATGAAGGTGCAGACATAGTCATGGTTAAGCCAGGTATGCCTTATTTAGATATAATCTCTAAAGTAAAAGAAACCTTCAAAGTACCAACCTTTGCATACCAAGTTAGTGGTGAGTACAGCATGCTTAAACTGGCGATCGATAAAGGATGGCTTGAAAGCGATGTTATGTTAGAATCATTAATAAGCTTTAAGAGAGCAGGAGCTGATGCAATTCTAACGTACGCAGCTAAAGAAATTTCCAAGGAGATAACTAACAAATGAGCAATGTGATAGAAATTCGTGACGAAGAAAGTTTTAATAGCGACGTCTTAAATTCAGAAAAACCTGTATTGGTCGATTTTTGGGCTGAGTGGTGTGGACCCTGCAAGCAGCTTGCACCAACTGTTGAGGCAGTTGCAGCAGAAAAATCAGAATCATTAAAAGTTTGCAAAATGGATGTTGATTCAAATAGAGAGATTGCTGCTAAATATGGAATAAGATCAATCCCTTCGTTAATTATATTTAAAAACGGAGAGCCTGCAGGAGTTGAAGTAGGCGCTCTCACTAAACAACAATTAGAGGATTTTATAAGTACAGTAGTTTAACTTTGCAAAGACTTCTTTGCATATTACAAGAAATAGGACTATCATTTCGACTCCTGCGGCTTAAGGCCTCATAAAACAAAAACCCACCTTTTCAATCACAAAAACAAAAACTAGAACGGAAATAACTAAATGAATCTTACTGAAATTAAAATAAAACCAATAAACGAACTTGTAGATATAGCCACCGAGCTTGGGCTTGAGGATGTTGGAAGGCTTAAAAAGCAAGAGATAATATTTAGAATTTTTAAGCATAAAGCTTCTGAGGGTGTTGATATCTATGGCGGCGGAGTTCTTGAGATTTTAAATGATGGTTTTGGATTTTTGCGATCTCCAGAGGGTTCTTATTGTGCTGGTGAAGATGATATCTATGTTTCACCAAGTCAAATTAGAAAGTTTAGCCTAAGAAAGGGAGACTCAGTTGCTGGAAAAATTAGAACCCCTAAAGATAAAGAGCGCTATTTTGCATTAATTCAAGTTGATACTATTAATGGTGAAGAACCAAGAAATACTAAAAATAAGATTCTTTTTGAAAATTTAACTCCTCTCTTTCCCAATGAAAGACTAATCCTTGAACAAGGAACAGGGTCTAATGAAGATCTATCATCTCGAATAATTGATTTGATTGCTCCAATAGGAAAGGGTCAGCGTGGACTTATTGTTTCTCCACCTAAGGCTGGTAAAACGTTAATGCTTCAAAGTATAGCTCATTCTATAAAAAGCAATAACCCAGAAGTAGAGCTTATAGTTCTTTTAATTGATGAAAGACCTGAAGAGGTAACAGAGATGTCAAGAACTGTAAAAGGAGAGGTTGTAGCTAGTACTTTTGACGAGCCACCTACTCGACATGTTCAAGTAGCAAATATGGTTATTGAAAAAGCAAAAAGACTTGTAGAACATAAGAAAGATGTAGTTATCTTATTAGATTCTATTACTCGTCTTGGAAGAGCTTATAACTCAGTTCAGCCTGCATCAGGCAAGATATTGAGTGGTGGAGTTGACTCTAATGCTCTTGAAAGGCCAAAAAGGTTTTTTGGTGCTGCTAGAAATCTTGAAGAGGGTGGAAGTCTCACCATTCTTGCCACAGCTCTAGTTGAAACAGGATCAAAAATGGATGAAGTTATTTATGAAGAATTCAAAGGCACGGGTAATATGGAGATTCATCTTGAAAGAAAAATAGCAGAAAAAAGAATATATCCTGCTATCAACATTAGAAGATCGGGAACAAGAAGAGAAGATTTACTTACTGCTGAAGATGAATTACAAAGAATGTGGGTCTTAAGAAAAATTTTAGACGATATGGAGGACGCTCAGTCAATTCAGTTCCTAATAGATAGATTGAAATCACATAAAACAAACGATGAGTTCTTTACTTCAATGAAAGGGGGTAATGGTAAGAAGACTAGATAAAGTTTTTTGCCATATCGATCATCATTTTATCAGTTGGGTTTTTCGATACGTGGATTTCTAATTCTCTAGACTCATTTTGACATTTACATTTTATATTTTCTGAAGCAACAATAAATATTTTTTTTCTTAAAACCGCATCGTCCAGATTTGTTATTAAGAATTTAAGAGTATCAAAATTATAAATTAAAAAAATTTCATTATTGTCTGTAACTTTTGGTATTTGCTCGGGCAAATAGATTACTTCATAGCAAACTATTTCATCTAGACTACCCTTAAGTTTTTGTTGAAGAAACCCATTTGAATTTTCGCCGCAAAATAAAAGACTGTTTCCTGGAAAACTAGACTTTATTAACTCAAGAATACCTTTAGATGAATGGCTTTGAGGAAAATGAGATTGTATGCCACTCGCAAGAAGTCTATTGGAAGTTGTGGGCCCAACTGACAAAAAATTGTGAGGAAGATTACCTAAATTGTAAAAAGATTTCAAAATATCAAGTCCATGCGAAACAGCAGCTTGGCTAGTAAAAACTAAGTTTGAATATGAATAAATATTTTTAATTTTATCGATGGCATCTTCTGAAGGATCAATTGAATTAATTTGAGAAAGATAAATATTATTAAGAGCTATTTCTTGGGCTTCACACAAAGATATTAGGTTTCCTGATAAATTTTTGGGCCTCGTATTAATTATCATTTTTTAAAATCAGAGATTTCGCTCCTTCTAAAATAAACTCATCAGCAAATAACATAATATCTATTGCAATATCTTCAAAGGAAGACATCTTTTCTTTATAAATTTTTTTGTTACCCTCATATGATAATATTTTCCCTGATATTTTTATTTGGCCATTTTTATCTTCGCATAAAATAGCTATTGGAGACAGACAAGTACCTTCCATTGCAGCAACAAAAGACCGTTCTGCACTCGCAAGAATTAATTCTTTAGGATCACCAATATTTTCTAAAAGCTTAATAATATCTTTTTTATCAGACAGACATTCAATTGCTATATATCCCTGGGATGCAGAAGGTAGCATTTCTTCAATTGAGAATTCATATGAATTTTGTTTTAAACCAAGCCTTTTTATAGCAGCCTTAGCAACCACCAGCCCATCAAACTGTCCATCATTGAGTTTCTTTATTCTAGTAGCTATATTACCTCTTACAGGAATAGTTTTTATATCAGGTCTTAAGTTATTAATTTGCGCTTTTCTTCTTGGACCAGAAGTACCAATAGTTGAATTTCTAGCAAATTCAGAAAATGATTTCCCATCTTTTGATAGCAGCAGGTCTTCTGGAGATTCCCTGCTAAAAACACTTATTATTTTAAATTTAGGATCAAGCTTTGCAGGAACATCTTTTAAACTATGTACTGCTATATCTGCTTCATCAGCCTCCAGTGCAGATTCAAGTGTAGAAATGAATAGGCCCTTTCCACCAATTTCATGAAGAGGTTTGTCTGTTTGGTCTCCCTCTGACGTCATGGACAAAAGCTCAACTTCAATATTATTGATCTTAGCCAATAACTCATCTGCAACAAATTTTGCCTGATACATTGCTAGTTCTGATTGTCTTGTAGCTATTCTTATTTTCATTTTATTTCTAATAAAAGAGCCTTCACATCGCCAACACTCTTTTCTTTTAAGATATTGAATTCCTCAGGAATCTCTAAGGTAGTAAATTTACTATACTCAAGGTAGATTTTACAAGATGACTTTATTTCGTTCTTTCGAATTATAGATTTTAGAATTTTTAATTCATGTTCCTGCCCAAAAGGAGGGTCAAGAAGAATTAAATCAAAATGAGATAAGTCATTTTTTTTAATCCAACTAAATGCATCCTTAAAAAAAACTTTAGTTTTATCCTTGATGCCAAGAAGTTGAATATTTTTTGCTAATACAGAATAGTTTTTCTTATTAAGTTCAACGAATACAACTTTTTTTGATTGTCTGGATATTGCCTCAATACCAAGAGCTCCCGTCCCGGCAAATAAGTCAAGGCATATTAAATTTTCAATCTCAAATTGAAGCCAATTAAAAATTATTTCTTTTAATTTATTTGAAGTTGGCCTTAACGTATCTTTGAATTCGAAAGGTATTTTTTTACCCTTTAAATAGCCTCCAGTGATTCTGATATTATTTTTCATTTTTTTGCAAAATGGGTATGCCTATTTATTTAATAGTTATAATTAAAAATACATTAAAACTAAGTATAATCCATCCATGAACCTACAAGATAATTTTAGAAAAGCAATGAGGAGCTATATTTACTCCGTCAGTGTGATGTCAAACGTTGATGAGAACAAAAAGTTTAGTGCTATAACAGTTTCTTCTGTTACCTCTGTTTCTTTAGATCCTCCTAGTTTGCTCGTTTGCATCAATAAATCAGCTGGAATTCACAATTCAATAAAAGAAGGATCCTCTTTTTGTATAAACCTTTTAAATAAAAATCAAGAGGATATTTCTAATCTATGTAGTTCATTTAAGACCGAAGGTGATAGATTTAATAGTGGTGACTGGGATTTAAACGGCACTCCGTTTTTAAAAAGTGCTCAGGCTAATATTTTTTGCACCGTTGATGAATTAATTTCATACCACACACATACTATTGTGATAGGTCATGTCACAAACTCGCTTAGCGATGAAAAAATTAATACACTGACATATGTAGATGGTAGCTATGAATAAATTCTCAAAAAATGTATTTTATATTTTTATAATACTCAATTCTTTTTTTCTTCCCTCTAACGTTTCTGCTAACCAAAAAGAGTGTGAAGAAAAGCCAAGTGTTTTTATTATCTCCCCTCAAGATGGTTTTGTATCAGAATCTAATAGTGTAAAAGTCTTATTTGGGTCAAAAAACGTTGAAATAAATCCAGCTGGCAAAGGTGAGATTGCAAATAATAAATGTTTTGCAAGCGGGCATCATCATCTTTTAGTTAATATCGAAACATTGCCTGAGAGCTTTATTCCTTTTGATAAAGGTTATATCCATTTTGGAGGAGGTCAAACTGAAACAATTCTTGATCTTGATCCTGGAACCTATTCTCTCCAACTAATTCTTGGATCCTATGTGCATAATTCAAGAATGCAGGTAAATAATTTTAAAGGGCAAGGCCCTTTTTTATCTGAGAAAATAACTATAAAAGTTAATTAGAAATCAGACCATTTATAACCATGTCAAGATGCTGTTCAAGATTATCAGCAACCATACGTGCAGATGATATTGGCCCATCACTGGGGTTTTTTAAATCATCGCCAACCACATGTACCTTTCTAATTATACCAACAAGCCCATGAACCATAGACCAAAGTGTCAGACATTTAAAAGCAATAATATCCTCACTGTCGTTTGTTAATTTAGAAAAGCTTGATCTGAATGAGTCATATGTTTTATTTGCAGACTCTAAAAGATCTGGATAATCAGCAAAATTTCCAACTGCTGTTCCAAACATTAAATCATAAGTATTTGCATTCTGTAGACCAAATTCAATATATCTATATCCCGCCTTAACAAGTTGTTTTTTTGTTGCTTTTTTTTCTACATCTATATTGCAAGCTTCACTTAGTTTTTTAAAGCCAACGGTTGCAACAGCAGCATATACACATTCTTTAGTTTTAAAATGTCTATAAGGAGCGGTTTGAGAAACCCCGCTTTCTTTTGCAAGTGATCTTATGCTTAATTTTGTATAACCGGACCTTTCACAGAGCTTGCATGCACATTCTATAAGCTCTTCCTTTAAGTTTCCGTGATGATAATTATTCATTATTTAAATTTAATGTTGACACTGCTAACATATATAATGTTATCATGTATACAGCGCACACATTAAGTTGATTGCAAACTAAAGTCAAATACAAATATATGAATATTAAAAAAATAAGTAACACTGTCATAGCTTTTTTATTAAGCAATACATTTCTATCGAACCTTGAAGCTATAGAAGTTCTCGAGATTAAAATGCTAGATGAATATACTATAACTAGAGAATTTCCTGGAAAGCTTATTCCCTCAGATCAGTCTAGGCTAGCATTTGAAATACCTGGAAAGATAAACTCTATTAATGTTGATATCGGAGATGAGGTCATCTTAGGAGATGAGCTTGCCTCATTGGATGATAGAGAAGCTTTAGCACAATTAAATCAATCAAAGGCTAAATTTGATCTAGCTGAGCAAGTGCTAGCAAGATATATAGATCTAAGAGCAGATGGACATATATCTACTCAAGATCTTGATAAAGCTGAATCTGATCAAATAGTAGCTAAGTCGCAGTATGATTTTTATAGAGTTAAGTTTGAGCAAACTAAGTTACTAGCTCCTTTTAATGGGATTATTCAAAATAGATTTCTTGATACCGGATCAGTAATCAATGCAGGTGTTCAAGTTTTAGAAATTTTGGGCTCTAGTAATGTTGAAGCACGAATTTCTATTCCAATGAATTATATGAACAAAGTTAAGATTGGAGAGGAGTATGAATTTGATATCAGAGGAATATCCGCAAAGGCTAAGTTAGAGAGACTGGCTCCTATGTCAACTGGAGGCTCCAATAATAGATTAGCAATTTTTAGATTTAACACCTTTTTTAATCCAGGATCAATAGTAAAGCTCAAACTAAGCATGACTGAGAAAGCAAAAGGTACATGGGTTCCAATTAAGTCACTGTCCCAGTCCGAACAAGGTATTTGGGCCATATATACCATTAACGAGCAACAAGTAGTTGTTAGAGATCTTGTTGATGTTATTTATTTTGAAGATGAATATGCTTTTGTCAGCGGAACACTTAATAATGGTGACTTAGTGATTTTAGGCGGAGCCCAAAAAACTATTGAAGGAAAAATAATAAAATAAAATGAATGTTATTAATTTTCTAATAGAAAAGCCTAGGATATTATTTCTAACTTTGGCATTTATATTACTTTCTGGAATCTCTTCTGGGCTTTCAGTACCAATTCAAGAAAACCCTGAACTGGCTGAGAGATGGGGAGGTGTTCGTATTTTTCTTCCTGGCGCATCTCCAGAAAGAATTGAAACAGAGATAATCAATGATCTAGAAATTAAACTTAGAGAAGTTGAAGAAATTGATGAGCTTGAATCAATTATTACTCAAGGTTTTTCAACAATTGTAGTTGAATTAAATCAAAGTGTACCCCCTATCCTTATTGAGGAGACTTGGTCTAAAGTTCAAGACAAGCTTAATCAAATAGTTATTCCTCAAGGTGCAGAAATATTTCTTGATAGAAGCAGCGGTCCTCCTATCACTGTTCAGTATGCTATAACCTGGAACGGCAGTGGAGAAGCTCCGCTAATAATGATGTCCAGATTAGCAAATCAGCTAAAAAGGAAATTAAGCTCAATAGGCTCATCTCATCAGACTGCAATTTTTGGTGAAACGGATGAAGAAATCTTAATTGAACTAGATTCATCAAAGCTATCTTCGCTCGGACTATCATTTCAAGATATCGCAAGTTCTATTAAAGCCCTAGATGCAAAAAAACCCATTGGCGTATCCTCAAACAACAATTCTGAGCTTTTATATAGACTTAAAGATAACATACAGAGTATTCAAAAACTCTCAGAAATACCTATCAAAGTTATTGGTAAATCAGAGATCATACAATTGGATGATGTAGCATTCATTTCAAAAATTCCGGTTTCACCTATTGAAGATATATTTTTGTTTAATGGAAATGTGGTTATTTCTGTTGCGGGAACAGGATCATTTTCTCAAAGAGTCCATGACTATGTAGAACGTGCAACAATTGTTGTAGATGAAATGAGAGAAACTCTCCCGACTGAGATCTCAATAGATTTGATTTATGATGAATCTGCTTACACAACTAAAAAATTTAATGAGCTTGTAAAAAGCTTTTCATTAGCAATATTTTTTGTTTTAAGTATAAGCTTTTTCTTTCTTGGACTTAGATCAGCAATAATTGTTACTCTTATACTGCCATTTTCTATTTGCCTAGTTATGGTTGGCTGTAGGTTCATAGGCTTACCCCTGCATATGACATCTATTACTGGAATTATTATTGCTCTAGGATTGCTTATAGATAATGGAATTATTGTTGTTGAAGATTATAAGAATAGAAGAGCATCCGGATTAAATATCAATGATTCAATCTCACAAGGGCTAAAAAACTTATGGGCCCCATTAGCTGCTGCAACAGCAACAACCGTCTTCTCTTTCCTTCCTATCGTTACTGGAGAAGGATCAAGTATTGAATTCGTAGGTGGTATGGCACTGACAGTTATTATGTCTATAACATCTTCATTGGTCCTGGCATTATTAATGGTTCCAGTTCTGATGAGCTATATGGAAAAAATTCCGTTCTTTAAGGATGTGAACATTAGCCAAGAAGGATATAGAAATGAAAAAATCCTTAATAAATATAGGGCCTTTTTAAACTGGGCGTTCTTAGTTCCTAGAAGAGCAATCATGATATCGCTTGCATTACCTGTCCTAGGATTCTTCCTTTTTAATTCTTTGCCTAAAGATTTCTTCCCTGCTCAAGATAGAGACATGTTTAGAGTTAATATAGAACTGTCTTCTAATGCCTCGTCACTTACTACAATGCAAAGAGTCAAGAAAATTAGAGAAGAAATTCTAGATAGTGAGTTAATTTCAATAGAAAAAGACTATTCGTTTATCGGCAGAATGATGCCTAGAGTTTTGATGAATGTTGTTGGTGGAGAAGAAAAACAAGGATCTAATAATATTGCGCAGTCTGTATTTTTTGCCACTGATTATTATGAAATGATTGATAACCTTCCAGAACTATCAAGAAGATTGGTTAAAAATAATCCTGACATTATCGTTTATGTTGATAGTTTCTCGTCTGGCCCCCCGGTTTTTTCAGATGTCAGTTATGTAATTTTTGGAGATGATCCAGATTTACTAAAATCACTTGGCGAGGAGCTTGAGCTAATTATTAATAACACTCCTGATGTGAGCCATACAAAATCTGCAACTTCAGACTCAATAACCAATGTTGAGTTTGAGCTTAACAGCTCAAATATTTCATTATCTGATCAAAATGCCAATTATCTTGTGAATGAAATGTTTACTGCAAACAATGGAATATTTGTTGGCACTATGCTGGATTCAAATAAAGAAATACCAGTCAGGTTGAAGGGACTGACTAACAAAAATAATATTACAGGAAATACTAGTTTTATAACAATACCCTCCCAAGATGGCTTTGAATATTTTGATAGCTTTGGAAAAAGCTCACTAACAAACAAATCGTCAACAATTACCAGGCTTGATGGTCAAAGAACAAATGATGTTGAGGGCTGGATTTGGACAGGTACACTCCCGTCTGCTACTGAAAAATCTATCAAGAAAGATGTTCAAGATTTTGAATTAAGATTGCCAATAGGCTATTCATTAAAACAGCTTGGTGAGGCTGAAAGCAGGGGCCAATCTCAAGCCTCATTGTACTCTTCAGCTTTTATGTATTTTATTCTTATAATAATTGGCTTGGTTATGGCGCTTAATTCTTTTAGAGAGGCTGGTCTCATTCTGTCTGTTGCATTCTTATCAATTGGACTGTCCTTTCTTGGTTTATTTGTAGGCCAGCAAAATTATGGATTTATTGGAACTATAAGTGCAATAGGGTTAATTGGCTTATCAATAAATGATTCAATTATTGTCTTATCACATATAAAAGAAGAGGCTGATAAGAAATCACCAACCAAAGCTGAGCTTATTGAGGTTGTTATCAGGTCTACACGCCATATAATAACTACCTCTTTGACAACACTTGGTGGCTTTGTTCCACTTATTTTTGCAAGTGTATTCTTCAAGCCGCTTGCTTGGGCAATGAGTATTGGAGTTTTAGGGGCAACTATTACAGCCTTATTATATATTCCTGCAATGTTTATGATAATGAGAAAGGTTAAGTATTAGAACAACTTTCCGAACAATAATTTTTTCCTAGCTTTTTTACAATAAGTGATTCATGAGTATAGGTCTCGCAAGAATCACATTTAATCATAGAGTTATCAATCTTTTTTTTAGGAGGTCCTGATATGAGAGATCTGAAAAAGAATACCGCAGTTATTATTAATATAAATATGACCAATGGAATCAAAAGTAATATTGATTTTAATAAGAACATTTTTTAGTCACTAGATGCTGGCTTACTATTTCTTATAAAATTCCAAGACCAACCAGACTTATCTTCAGATTTTTTTGATTGCTCATCTTGGTAGTTAATAGAAATTATTTTTTTAGTATCTTCAAGCAATTCAATATATCCCAAAGATTCATATGAAGCCTCTAAGATCTTAAGAGCTCTATAATTTTCACTAGAGTTAGGAATATTTTCAATTACATAATTTGCTCTTCTTATTGCTGCTATATGCGCATCAACACTAACGTAATAATCAGCTGCCGCAAGCTCATTTCTTGCAATCATATTTCTTAAATAGATATTTCTTTGTTTAGCATATGTAGAATATTGGCTATCAGGAAATCTTGTTAAGAATTCAGTTAGTTCTGAAAATGATTCCTTAGCTCCTGAGATATCTCTATTCGATAGATCAGTGTCTGTCATTCTTACAATAAAGCTATTATCTCTCGTATAGCTAGAAAGGCCTTTCATAAAATATGCATAATCAATATTTGGATGCCTGGGATGAAGTCTTATAAATTTTTCTGCTGCAGCATGCGCAGCTTCAGTTTCAGCATTCATAAATTGAGCATAAATAAGCTCTACTTGCGCCTGTTCAGCATATTTGCCAAAAGGATATCTTGATTCAATTGCTTCTAATGAATCAATAGCACCAAAATAATTATTTCCAGCCATCCTTCTTTGGGCTTGATCGTAATAAATTTTTTCAGGCTGTTCTATTTCTGGGCCATCAGAATTACAACTAACCAATAACAGAGTTACAATTGGTAATACTATAAATAGTTTTAAAATTAGTTTATCTTTCATTATTTGCACATTCTACCTGCATTATCGTAATTTAAGCTTGAAAACATCTATTTAGATTAATTTTTTTATAATAAGTTCATATGATTGTTAAAAATGTTCCAAATGATCTATCTTCAATGAGGCTAGACAAAGCTACAGCGGAAATGTTTACAGATTATTCCAGAACTCAGATAAAAAAATGGATAGAAGAGGGCAGAGTTCTTATAAATGGAGAGGTATCCCAGCCAAGAGATAAAGTTTATGAGAATGATCAGATTGAATTAAGCCCTAAAGAAGAACAAAAAGTATCATGGGAAGCTCAAGATATAGATTTTGAAATTCACTTTGAAAATGAAGATTTTATTATAATTAATAAACCTGCTGGTTTAATAATGCATCCAGGTTCTGGTTGCTATGATGGAACTCTTGCAAATGGGCTCATTTATAAATTTCCAGAATTGATTAATATTCCAAGGTCGGGAATTGTTCATCGATTAGACAAAGATACTTCTGGCATTCTGCTGGTGGCAAGAAATGAGTCTTTTAGGAACTTTTTTATTAATGAGATGCAGGAGAGGAGAGTTGTAAAAAAATATACCTCTATTGTTATTGGTTCTACACTCGGAAGCTTTTCTATAGATGAGCCAATTGGAAGAGATAAAAATAATAGAACCAAAATGGCAATTCGAGAAGATGGCAAAGATGCTTTAACCTTTGTAAAGCTTAAAGAAAATATTGGAAACTACTCTGTGTTGGATATAAGAATAGAGACAGGAAGAACTCATCAGATTAGGGTCCATCTATCATCAAAAAAACTACCAATAATTGGGGATAAAACCTATGACCCAAGCAGGTCTATTGCAAGAGATACCCCTGAAGAGCTAATTAATATTATCCGAGGTTTTCCAAGGCAGGCGTTACATGCAACACACCTCTCATTCAATGACCAAAAAACAAATAATATTTTTTCTTTTGATATTCCCACTCCAAATGATATGGAGGAACTACTTCTAGAATTAAGAAAATTGATCTAATAGTAACTAAAAACTTGTTTTTTGATTAATAAAATAATATAAACCTTATTCCTAAGAGTTTTTTGGTAAGAAATTGAAATTATCTGGCGCAGACATGCTGATGCAAGCACTTCATGATGAAGGTGTTGAGCTAATCTTTGGCTACCCAGGTGGAGCCGCGCTTCATATCTATGATGCAATTTTTAGACAAGATAAAATAGATCATATTTTAGTAAGGCACGAGCAAGGTGCAACCCATGCAGCAGATGGATATTCAAGGGCTACAGGTAAGCCAGGAGTTGTCTTAGTCACTTCTGGACCTGGTGCAACAAATGCTATTACAGGAATCGCGACTGCATTTATGGATTCCATACCAATGGTAGTTATTTCAGGGCAGGTTGCTAGCCATTTAATAGGTACTGATGCTTTTCAAGAAACGGATATGATTGGTGTCTCAAGACCAATTGTTAAGCATAGTTATACAGTTTTTAATGCTGAAGAAATACCTAAAATAATTAAAGAAGCTTTTTATGTCGCAACTTCAGGCAGACCTGGACCTGTTGTTATAGATATTCCAAAAGACATGACAGCTCCGGATAATCTTTTTGATTACTCATATCCTGAAGAAGCCAGGATAAGATCATACAATCCTCCGATTGAGCCAGAGCAAAATCAAATAGATAGAGCAGTCGAAGCTATATTGATATCAAAAAAACCAGTTATATATGCTGGTGGTGGAGCAATTGCTAGTAATGCCGAAAAAGAATTACTTGAACTTAATGAAATTATTGATGCTCCTGTTACAAATACTTTAATGGGATTGGGTATTTATCCTGCTAGTCATGACAGATTTCTTGGGATGCTAGGGATGCACGGAACATATCAGGCAAATATGGCAATGCATAATGCAGACTTAATAATTGCTATTGGCGCTAGGTTTGATGACAGGATTACTAATAAACCATCAAAGTTTGCACCTAATGCCAAAGTGGTTCATCTAGATGTTGATCACTCATCTGTATCAAAAATTATAGAAGCAAATGTAGCTGTTTTTGGACAAGTAAAAAATTCCTTAAAATTAATAAAAGAAACTCTTGAAAAAAAATTAGATTCTTACGATCCTTTTGTTCTTCAGCCTTGGCATGATCAGATAAAAGAATGGAAATCACTTCATGGTTTAAATTATGAGCTTTATAAAGATGAATCTGACGATCATCCCATTTTACCCCAGGCTGTAGTCCAGCATGTCCATGAGATTACAAATGGGGAAGCATATGTGACTTCCGATGTTGGTCAGCATCAAATGTTTGCTGCTCAATATTATCATTTTGATAAGCCTAGAAGATGGATCAATTCTGGTGGTCTAGGAACCATGGGTTTTGGTTTGCCAGCAGCAATGGGTGTAAAGCTCGCTTTTCCAAAAGATGAAGTTGTTTGCATTACTGGTGAGGGTAGTATTCAAATGTGCATCCAAGAATTGTCTACATGCCTTCAATATAATCTCCCAATAAAAATAATAAATATCAATAACGAAGCTCTTGGTATGGTTAAACAATGGCAGGATATGAATTACGGAGGAAGGCATTCTGAAAGTACCTATCAAAACTCGTTACCGGATTTTATAAAACTGGCTGAATCATATGGTCATGTAGGAATTAAAATCACAAAAAATTCTGATTTAAGTGAAAGTTTAAAAAAAGCTTTTGCAATGAAAGATAAACTTGTCTTTGTTGATATTTACGTAGATCCCTCAGAGCATGTTTATCCAATGCAGGTTGCAAATGGCAGCTTAGAAAATATGTGGCTATCAAAGGATGAACAAACATGATTAAAAGAAAACTAATTTTAATTATGGAAAATAAACCAGGAGCTCTTGTAAGAGTAGTTGGGCTGTTTCATCAAAGAGGCTACAACATTGAAACCCTTCATGTTGATTCTGTTAAAGACTTTTCTACTTACAAAGATATTGAAAAAAAACTTGAAACCAAATTCGAGGACAATCAAATATCTAGACTGACTATAGAAACTATGGTTTCAGATGACCTTATGAGGCAAATTTTGAGACAGCTTAATAAATTAATAGATGTTATAGCTGTTAGCAATGAAGAGACAACCTACTTAAAAGGAGTATTACTAGATGAAAATTTATTATGACGAAGATGCAAACATAGAAATTATTAAAGGCATGAATGTCTCAATAATTGGTTATGGGTCTCAAGGGAATGCTCATGCAAATAATCTTCATGAATCTGGTGTGAATGTTACTGTAGGTTTAAGAGAGGGGTCTTCTTCATGGGCAAAGGCAGAAGAAGCAGGTCTAAAGGTACAAACAGTTGCTGATTCGGTAGTACAAGCAGATTTAGTTATGATTTTGGCGCCAGATGAATTCCAAAAAAATATATATGAAACTGAAATCAAACCAAATTTAAAAACTAGTGCAATTCTTGCATTTGCACATGGCTTTAATATCCATTTTGGAAAAATAGTTCCTGAAGAAACTAACAGCGTAATTATGATTGCACCAAAAGGACCAGGCCATACAGTAAGAAGTACTTATGCCAATGGCGGAGGCGTTCCATCTCTCATTGCCATATATGAAGATGCTTTAAGTGATGAAGGTTATTCAGCAAAAGATGTTGCACTATCTTATGCAAAAGCAAATGGAGGAACGAGGGCTGGCGTTCTGGAAACATCTTTTAAAGAAGAAACAGAAACAGATTTATTTGGTGAGCAAGCAGTTTTATGTGGCGGGCTTACTGCTTTGATTAAAGCTGGATTTGAAACTCTTGTTGAGGCGGGCTACAGTAAAGAGATGGCATATTTTGAATGCCTTCACGAAACAAAATTAATCACAGACTTAATTCAAGAGGGCGGCATTGCTAATATGCATTACTCAATATCAAATACTGCCGAGTATGGTGATTATGTAAGCGGGCCCAAAGTAATTACTAGCGATACTAAAAAAGCAATGAAAGGGATACTAGAAAATATACAGTCAGGAAAATTTGCAGATGACTTTTTAAATGACTGTCGACAAAGCAATGATGGCAGTGGCGGACCAGTCATGAAAAGCAACAGAGAAGCTACAAAAATTCATCCAATAGAATTGGTAGGAACTGAGCTAAGGTCTAAAATGAAATTCCTAAATTCACAAAAATTAGTGGATAAAGAAATTAATTAAAATTAATTAAAAAAAGGGTATCTTCTTCGTAATAACTTCGTTAGAATACGCGTCCGCACAAAGAGGCGGTTGTTCTTTAAAAATATTTGGTTACTCGTGTGGGTGTTCAAAATACGAGAAAAAATAATTTAGATTTTTTATAAAAATCAACAAAACATGATATTAATTGAAGAGTTTGATCATGGCTCAGATTGAACGCTGGCGGTAGGCTTAACACATGCAAGTCGTGCGAGAAAGTATCTTCGGATATGAGTAGAGCGGCGGACGGGTGAGTAACGCGTAGGAATCTACCTAGTAGAAGGGGATAGCCCGGGGAAACCCGGATTAATACCGTATACCTCCTTCGGGAGAAAGAAGGCCTCTCTTTGAAGCTTTCGCTACTAGATGAGCCTGCGTAAGATTAGCTTGTTGGTGAGGTAAAGGCTCACCAAGGCGACGATCTTTAGCTGGTCTGAGAGGACGATCAGCCACATTGGGACTGAGACACGGCCCAGACTCCTACGGGAGGCAGCAGTGGGGAATATTGGACAATGGGCGCAAGCCTGATCCAGCCATACCGCGTGTGTGAAGAAGGCCTTCGGGTTGTAAAGCACTTTAAGCAGGGAGAAAAAGTTATAAGTTAATACCTTATAACCCTGATGTTACCTGCAGAATAAGCACCGGCTAATTCCGTGCCAGCAGCCGCGGTAATACGGAAGGTGCAAGCGTTAATCGGAATTACTGGGCGTAAAGCGCGCGTAGGTGGTTTGTTAAGTTGGATGTGAAAGCCCTGGGCTCAACCTAGGAACTGCATCCAAAACTAACTCACTAGAGTACGATAGAGGGAGGTAGAATTCATAGTGTAGCGGTGGAATGCGTAGATATTATGAAGAATACCAGTGGCGAAGGCGGCCTCCTGGATCTGTACTGACACTGAGGTGCGAAAGCGTGGGTAGCGAACAGGATTAGATACCCTGGTAGTCCACGCCGTAAACGATGACAACTAGCTGTTGGGAGACTATGTCTTTCAGTGGCGCAGCTAACGCTTTAAGTTGTCCGCCTGGGGAGTACGGCCGCAAGGCTAAAACTCAAATGAATTGACGGGGACCCGCACAAGCGGTGGAGCATGTGGTTTAATTCGATGCAACGCGAAAAACCTTACCTACTCTTGACATACTTGGAGGCTCTTGTAATGAGAGTGTGCCTTTTGGAACCAAGATACAGGTGCTGCATGGCTGTCGTCAGCTCGTGTCGTGAGATGTTCCGTTAAGTCGGATAACGAGCGCAACCCTTACCCTTATTTGCCAGCGATTCGGTCGGGAACTATAAGGGGACTGCCGGTGATAAACCGGAGGAAGGTGAGGACGACGTCAAGTCATCATGGCCCTTACGAGTAGGGCTACACACGTGCTACAATGGGAGATACAGACGGACGCTAAGCCGCGAGGTGGTGCTAATCCTAAAAAGTCTTTCGTAGTCCGGATTGGAGTCTGCAACTCGACTCCATGAAGTCGGAATCGCTAGTAATCGCGGATCAGCATGCCGCGGTGAATACGTTCTCGGGTCTTGTACACACCGCCCGTCACACCATGGAAGTGGATTGCACCAGAAGTAGATAGTCTAACCTTAGGGAGGGCGTTTACCACGGTGTGCTTCATGACTGGGGTGAAGTCGTAACAAGGTAGCCGTAGGGGAACCTGTGGCTGGATCACCTCCTTAACGATAAATCGCGTTTTAAACGCCCACACGAGTAATCAAATATTAAAAAAAAGAACATTTAGATATGTAAAATCATTGGTATGTAATTTTCTAGTGTATACATTTATGTATACATAAGATCACTGCAATTAAAAAGTAACATATACATTTATGTGTATGTTAAAAAAGTAATTAATATATTTTATTAAGTTACTCTCAAAAATGAAGATAAAACTTCAAAAAAAATATGTAACCTTTTTTAAGGTTATATGATCAAGTAAAGGAAGAGCACAAGGCGGATGCCTTGGCAGCATAAGGCGATGAAGGACGTAATAACCTGCGATAAGCCTCGGGGAGCTGGTAAATAAGCTTCGATCCGAGGATTTCCGAATGGGAAAACCCAATACACATAAGTGTATTATCTTATACTGAATACATAGGTATAAGAGGCAAACCTAGGGAACTGAAACATCTAAGTACCTAGAGGAAAAGAAATCAACAGAGATTCCGGTAGTAGCGGCGAGCGAAACCGGACCAGCCCTTAAGCTTATTTTAGTCCAGCAAAATATTCTGGAAAGTTTAGCCATAGCAGGTGATAGCCCTGTATGCGAAAGACTAATTTAAGTGAAATCGAGTAGGTCGGGACACGAGAAATCTTGACTGAACATGGGGGGACCATCCTCCAAGGCTAAATACTCTATGCTGACCGATAGTGAACCAGTACCGTGAGGGAAAGGCGAAAAGAACCCCGGCGAGGGGAGTGAAATAGAACCTGAAACCTTGTGCTTACAAGCAGTCGGAGCAGACTTGTTCTGTGACGGCGTACCTTTTGTATAATGGGTCAACGACTTAATTTCAGTAGCAAGCTTAACCATATAGGGTAGGCGTAGGGAAACCGAGTCTTAATAGGGCGCTCAGTTGCTGGAATTAGACCCGAAACCGGGTGATCTATCCATGGCCAGTGTGAAGGTCGAGTAACATCGACTGGAGGCGCGAACCCACTTATGTTGAAAAATGAGGGGATGAGCTGTGGATAGGAGTGAAAGGCTAATCAAACCCGGAGATAGCTGGTTCTCTTCGAAAACTATTTAGGTAGTGCCTCGTGTATTACTGTAGGGGGTAGAGCACTGTTTCGGCTAGGGGGTCATCCCGACTTACCAAACCGATGCAAACTCCGAATACCTACAAGTATGAGCACGGGAGACAGACTGCGGGTGCTAACGTCCGTAGTCGAGAGGGAAACAACCCAGACTGTCAGCTAAGGTCCCAAATTATGATTAAGTGGGAAACAATGTGGGAAGGCACAAACAGCTAGGAGGTTGGCTTAGAAGCAGCCATCCTTTAAAGAAAGCGTAATAGCTCACTAGTCGAGTCGGCCTGCGTGGAAGATATAACGGGGCTAAATCATAAACCGAAGCTACAGATCTTAAATTTATTTAAGATGGTAGAAGAGCGTTCTGTAAGCGGTTGAAGGTAAGCTGAGAGGCGAACTGGACGTATCAGAAGTGCGAATGTTGACATGAGTAACGATCAAAGAGGTGAAAAACCTCTTCGCCGAAAAACCAAGGGTTCCTGTCCAACGCTAATCGAGGCAGGGTGAGGCGGCCCCTAAGGCGAGGGCGAAAGCCGTAGTCGATGGGAAACAGGTTAATATTCCTGTACTTTTTATAACTGCGATGGGGTGACGGAGAAGGTTAGACTAGCACGGCGACGGTTGTCCGTGTTCAAGGTTGTAGGCTGGTGTTCTAGGTAAATCCGGAACGCTAAGGCTGAGGACTGATAACGACCACTCTACGAGTGGGAAGTAGTCGATACCATGCTTCCAGGAAAAACCTCTAAGCTTCAGGTTATAAGAAACCGTACCCTAAACCGACACAGGTGGTTAGGTCGAGTAGACCAAGGTGTTTGAGAGAACTATGGTGAAGGAACTAGGCAAAATAGCACCGTAACTTCGGGAGAAGGTGCGCCGCGTTTGGTGATGAGACTTGCTCTCTAAGCTGAACGTGGTCGAAGATACCAGGTGGCTGCGACTGTTTACTAAAAACATAGCACTCTGCAAACTCGTAAGAGGAAGTATAGGGTGTGACGCCTGCCCGGTGCCGGAAGGTTAATTGATGGGGTTAGCTTATGCGAAGCTCTTGATCGAAGCCCCGGTAAACGGCGGCCGTAACTATAACGGTCCTAAGGTAGCGAAATTCCTTGTCGGGTAAGTTCCGACCTGCACGAATGGCGTAACGATGGCCACACTGTCTCCACCATAGACTCAGTGAAATTGAAATCGCTGTTAAGATGCAGTGTACCCGCAGCTAGACGGAAAGACCCCGTGCACCTTTACTATAGGTTCGCACTGGACTTTGACCTTACTTGTGTAGGATAGGTGGGAGACTTTGAAGCAGAGACGCCAGTCTTTGTGGAGTCATCCTTGAAATACCACCCTTGTAAGATTGAAGTTCTAACCTAGGTCCATTATCTGGATCAGGGACAGTGCGTGCTGGGTAGTTTGACTGGGGCGGTCTCCTCCTAAAGAGTAACGGAGGAGTACGAAGGTATCCTTATCACGGTCGGACATCGTGAGGTAAGTATAAAGGCAGAAGGATGCTTGACTGCGAGATCGACGGATCGAGCAGGTAGGAAACTAGGTCTTAGTGATCCGGTGGTTCTGAATGGAAGGGCCATCGCTCAACGGATAAAAGGTACGCCGGGGATAACAGGCTGATACCGCCCAAGAGTTCATATCGACGGCGGTGTTTGGCACCTCGATGTCGGCTCATCACATCCTGGGGCTGGAGCAGGTCCCAAGGGTATGGCTGTTCGCCATTTAAAGTGGTACGCGAGCTGGGTTTAGAACGTCGTGAGACAGTTCGGTCCCTATCTGCTGTGGGCGTTTGGAGATTTGAGGGAAGCTGATTCTAGTACGAGAGGACCGAATTGGACGAACCTCTGGTGTTCCGGTTGTCACGCCAGTGGCATTGCCGGGTAGCTATGTTCGGAAAGGATAACCGCTGAAAGCATATAAGCGGGAAGCCTCTCCCAAGATTAAATCTCCCAGAGACTTTATGTCTCCTAAAGAGTCGTCATAGACTATGACGTTGATAGGCAAGATGTGTAAGCGCTGCGAGGCGTTGAGCTAACTTGTACTAATAACTCGTGAGGCTTGATCATGTAACCTTAAGTAAGGTTCATAATTTGAGTAAAACATTGTAGTGAGAATTAAAAAATAAAAAGTTACATACCAGTTTGCCTGATGACAATAGCAACTTGGAACCACCTGATCCCATCTCGAACTCAGAAGTGAAACGAGTTAACGCCAATGGTAGTGCAGGGTCTCCCTGTGTGAGAGTAGGAAATCGTCAGGCTTTTTCTTTAAGGCTTCCAGTTTACTGGAAGCCTTTTTTTTTATCTCAAGTATAATATCCAGATGATTATTGGATTAACAGGTGGTATTGGTTCTGGCAAATCTGCTGCTGCCGATTTCTTTATTGATTTAGGTATATCAGTCTTAGATGCAGATCAAGTTGCCAAAGAAGCTTTATCTACAAATTCTCCTGGATATACTGATTTTATTTCTCAATTTGGTGAAGTTTATTTAAATAATAATCGTGAGGTTGATAGGCTGAAATTGCGAGAACTTATTTTTTCAAATCCTTCAAAAAAAAAGGATCTTGAGAAGATTATTCATCCCATAGTCAGGTCTGCTATTAGTAATTTTATTATTACATCTACATCACCATATTCTATTGTTATGGTGCCACTCATTTTTGAGACAAAATCATATAAAAATTACGATAAGATTATTACTGTTGACTGTGATTTAGAACTTCAGATAGCAAGGGCCTCAAGTAGAGATGCCCAAAACAAATCGCAGATTAAGAGTATTATTAATAAGCAAGCCTCTAGAGAGGAGAGGCTAAGTATTTCTGATGACGTACTTATCAATAACAGCACCCTATCTGATCTAAAAAAACAAGTTAATGTTTTACATACTAAATATATGGAGTTATTAAATGAGTAGTTGCCCTAGATGTGAAAAACCTGCCAAACTTTCTACTGATAATATTTATAGACCTTTCTGCTCTGAGAAATGCAAACTTATAGATTTTGGTGATTGGGCTAATGAAGATAATAAAATTTCAAGACCAATTCAATCTGAAGACTTTTACGAAGATTGAATTTAAGAAAGTCTCCATTCACCACTTTCAATCATGGGTTTGGCTTTTTTATACTTCATTTCTTGCGTATCGTGACCGTTAGTAATTTTTACAAGATCATTTCTGCCTAACTTAGGTTCGTTTCTTGTCACAGTATTTGTTTTTACCATAGGAGTAGCTTGTTTTTCTTTTTGAAAGATATCAGAATTAATTTCCTCTTTTTCCAATTTTAATTCTTGAGAACTATTTTGTTTGTTTATGCTCTCTAGCTCAGATTCTGTCGATATTTGTAATGAGAAAAGTATTCTTATCGTTTCAACATCTATTTCTGAAAGCATAGATTCAAACATTGAATATGCCTCTCTTTTGAATTCATTTTTTGGGTTTTTTTGAGCATAAGCCCTTAGACCAACACTATTTCTTAAATGATCTATTTCTGATAAATGCTCTTTCCAATGGACATCAAGTACTTGCAGCATAACCTGCTTCTCAAGAAGCAATCTATTTTCACCAAGATCACTAAACTTTTTTGAATATTTATTTTTTGCTTGCCCAATAATTTCTTCAGCAATTGTATTTGGTACAAGTTTTTTATTACTATTAATTTTATTGGCTATATCTGTTTCTAGTCCATAACTCTCTTTTAAATAATCATCGAGCTGCCTACTTTTCCATTGAGACTCTATTGATTCTTCAGGTACATATAAATTAGATATTCCTTTGAATTGTTGCTCGATGAGTGACTCAATAGTACTGCTAATATCTTCCTCTTCTAGTAATTGATTCCTTAAAGAATATATAGCTTGTCTTTGATCATTTGATACATCGTCGTACTCTAAAAGATTTTTCCTTGCATCAAAGTTTCTGCTCTCAATTCTTTTTTGCGCATTTTCTATTCCTCTTGAAAGCATTTTAGCTTCAATATGATCATCTCCCATGCCCAGCCTTTCAAAAGTAGCCCTTCTTCCATCCGAAATAAAAAGTCTCAAGAGATCATCTTCTAAAGATAAGAAGAATTTTGAATAACCTGGATCACCTTGTCTACCTGATCTTCCCCTTAACTGATTATCTATTCTTCTTGACTCATGTCTTTCTGTTCCAAGTATATGAAGCCCACCAGATTCTATAACTTTTTTATTATTTTCTTTCCACTCTGTATCGCTTTGGTCTTCTTTTTTTCCGCCAAGAACTATATCCGTACCCCTTCCTGCCATATTCGTAGCAATAGTTACCATTCCAGGTTTACCTGCATTGGCAATTATCTCTGCTTCTTTCTCATGATGCTTAGCATTTAAAATTTGATGAGGTATTTTTTTGTTATTTAAATATGCTGATACTTCTTCTGAAGATTCAACAGAAACTGTTCCAACAAGAATGGGAGAAGATTTTTTTCTTAATTGTTCAATTTCTTCAATTAGAGCTTTATATTTTGATTCTTTTGTAAGAAATACTAAGTCATTAAGATCAGCTCTAGCCATAGGAACATTTGTTGGGATGATGATGACATTTAGGCCATAGATTTGACTAAACTCTACTGCTTCAGTATCTGCTGTTCCTGTCATCCCAGAAAGTTTTTTAAATAATCTAAAAAAGTTTTGGAATGTGGTTGATGCTAGTGTTTGAGACTCTCTTTGGATAGCAACATTTTCTTTGCATTCCAGTGCCTGGTGAACACCTTCACTCATTCTTCTTCCGGGCATTGTTCTACCTGTATGCTCATCAATCAAAAGAACCTCACCGTTCCTAACCAAATAATCCACATTCTTTTTAAATAAGAAGCTTGCTCTAAGTGTTGCTTGGACAAATTTCATAATTTTTAAATTAGAAACAGAGTAAAGGCCATCTGAGGCGCCAAGAATACCGGCTTCCTCAAGAAATTCTTCAACTAGAACGTATCCATCATCTGTTAATTCAACGCTTCTATTTTTTTCGTCAATTAAATAATGACCCCTTTCTCCATCAAGAAGAGGCTCTTCATCTGTTTCTTCTCTTTCCTGTCTATTGAGTTTAGGTATAAATTTTTTAATTTGTTTATACATTTCTGAATTTTCTGAAGAGGGGCCTGATATTATTAGCGGAGTTCTTGCTTCGTCAATTAGTATCGAGTCGACTTCGTCAACAATTGCATAATCAAGTGAGCACTGAACTCTTTGCTCTGTTGAGTGGGCCATATTATCCCTAAGATAATCAAAACCTAATTCATTATTTGTTGCATATATGATGTCACATTTATATGCAGCAATTTTTTCTTCGATTTCTTGATTTGACGTAACTATTCCAACACTCAACCCAAGAAACTCATAGATAGGTCTCATCCATTCGGCATCTCTTCTAGCAAGATAATCATTAACTGTGACTAATATGGTCTTATTTCCTATAGCTGAATTTAAAAAAGCGGGAAGGGTGGCTACAAGAGTTTTCCCCTCTCCTGTTTTCATTTCTGCTATATTTCCTTCTGCTAAAGAAATTCCTCCAAGCATCTGCGAATCGAAATGCCTTAACCCAAGCGTCCTTTTACTTGCCTCTCTAACGGCAGCAAATGCAAGAGGTAAAATATTATGAGGATTCTTTCTATCATAATCGTTAGAAAGTTTCTCTTTAAGAGTTTTAAAATAGCTATCAGGTTGTTTGGATAACTCATCTTCTAGACCATTAGCAACATTGACATGACGCATCATATCTTTAATTACTCTGTCATTATTAGAGCCAAAAATTTTAGAAAAAATATTTAACATAAGATTTTAATTGTTAAAAAAAGTTTCAATACTTATTTTAATTATTCAATATCTCCAAAAGGTGGTCTTACATATGAGATTGGGGCATTTTCTGAATTTTCAAACTCAATAACATCATACGCATCAGGATCTTCAATTATTTTTCTTAGCAATTGATTGTTAAGCGCATGGCCAGATTTATATCCTGAAAATTCTCCAATTAAATTTCCACCTAAAAGATAAAGATCTCCAATAGCATCAAGCATTTTATGTTTAACTGTTTCATCTTTAAATCTCAAGCCTTCATCATTAAGAATCTCATTCTCACCAAATATTATGGCATTTGATGAGCTTGCGCCGAGTGCTAAGTTTTTAGATTTCAGCAAAGCAGCCTCTGCCTCATAGCCAAATGTTCTCGCTCTGCATACTTCTTTTACAAATGAGGTTGAAGAAAAATCAATAATTGATTCCGTAGGCAATGTTTTATGAACAGGGTGATCAAAATCAACTTTAAATGAAACTTTGAATCCATCAAATGGTTTTATAGAAGCATAAGCATCATCCCTTGTGACAGTTATCTCTTTTTTCACTTTAATAAATTTTTTAAGCGCGTCCTGATCTTTCAATCCAGCAGATTGGATAAGAAAAACAAAAGGACTAGAGCTTCCATCCATTATTGGAACTTCTGGTCCATCTACCTTAATAAGACAGTTATCAACTCCAAGGCCGGCAATTGCTGAAAGAAGATGCTCAATGGTTGATATTTTTATATTTTCTTTTATTAGCGCGGTAGAAAGACTAGTATCTCCAACATTTTCAGCTATAGCTGGAATTATTATATTTTCATCAACATCTGTTCTTATAAAGCTAATACCTGAATTAATTTCAGCTGGAAGAAGTTCCATAGTAATATTTTTTCCGGTATGAAGGCCAATACCTACGGCCTTAATCGGATTTCTTAATGTTCTTTGTTTTAGCATGTAGATCTATAAATTTATATGCGACGCTGTCTGCTCGCCTCTGAAAGTATTATCCCAGTTGCAACAGAAACATTAAAGCTTTTAAATAATTTATTGCTACTTAGATTTATTTTATGATCACACCTTTCCAAGGTTTTCTCCCTAACTCCAGACTCCTCAGATCCCATGATTATTGCAGAGGCTTCAGTAAAATTATAGTCAGTGTGACTTTTTGAGGCATGCTCACTAAGGCCATAAATATTTATATTAATACCTTGAAGATATTTAAGGCAATTTACTAAATTAGTAACATGAAATATTTTAATTACTTCAGCCCCACCAACAGAAACTTTATGAGCAATTGAGTTAATTGGCGCACAATGATGCTTATTAATTATCATTGCATCAACACCTATAACTGCCGCAGACCTTATGCATGCCCCTAGATTTCTTGGGTCTATAATATTATCAAGTATTAAAATTAATGGGTCTTGGATCTCATCTGAATCTAAGAATAATTTTAGATCTTTAAAGCTCATCTCAAGATCACTTGAAATGTATGCTTCAGGTTCTTGCTTTACCTTATTTGAGAATTCAAATGGAATTTTATTTTCTTCTATTTTCTGTATGAGTTTAGTTATCCTGGCATCTTCTCTTTTTGCAGGAAGAGTAATTTTTTTTATTTTATGAGGATTATGTTCAAGTATGCTTTCAATGCTATGGAATCCAACCCTTAGATCATTTTCTTTTTTATTCATCTATTCTTTTTCTTTTCTTTAGGAACAAGCGTTATTTTACGTTCTTCTGGAGAGATGTTAGCTATTGTAACTAATATATTTTGACCCAATCTAAAAGATCTACCTGTTTTCTTTCCCTTTAATATATTGGCTTCTTTATCATAGAAATATCTGTCACTAGGAAGGTCTGTAACATGAATTAATCCCGATACATAAAAATTATCTATTTCAGCAAAAAGACCAAATTCTGCAATACCAGTAACCACCGCATTAAAATCACTGCCCACATACTGCTTTAGATAGTAACAAATCATCTGTTGAGTAACCTGTCTAGATGCACGCTCTGCCATCCTTTCTAAATCTGACATCTCAACGCATTCTTCTTCTATCTCTTCTTTATTGATTACTAAGTCACCTTTATTTAATATATTTTTTATTAGCCTATGTGTCATAAGATCAGGATAACGCCTAATAGGAGAGGTAAAATGAGAGTATCTTTCTAGCTGAAGGCCAAAATGCCCAACCTCCTTTGTGGAATACTCTGCTCTTTTTAGGCTTTGAAGAACTACAGTTTGGAGAACTTTATTTAGCTTCTTTTCTCTTGCATAAGATAGGCATTGATTTATTAGATCAAGTGGAATTTTTTTATAAGAGTCAGAAAACCCTTTGATTGAAAAGAAATTCTTCAAGCTTTCTAATTTAAGCTCTTCTGGCTCTTCGTGAATTCTATACACCCCAAACTTATAATGTTTATTCATAAAGTTTGCTGCACAAACATTTGCAGCTAACATGGACTCCTCAACCATCTGATGAGAAAAAAGCCTCTCGGGTAGTATTATTTCATCAACCTTGCCTTCATTATTTATCTTCAATAATGGTTCTTGCCCCTCAATCTCAAGGGCCTGTCGCTGGCTTCTCCTTTTTAATAGAATATGGGTAAGTTCTTTGAGAGAGCGAATTGAATCTTCCACAGACTTTGACAGGGTAGAGTTATTTTTAAGATATTTATCTACTTCAATGTATGTCATTCTTTTATGAGATTTTATTCTTGCTTCTAGAAAATTATAAGATTGAAGATCACCAGAATTAGAAAAAACTATTTCACAAATCAAGACATTTCTTATTTCATCTGGGACCAGTGAACAAAGATTGTTTGAAATTTTTTCAGGAAGCATTGGAATAACTTTTGATGGAAAATATATCGATGTGCCTCTTTCAATTGCTTCATTATCCAATGCAGTTCCAGGTTTAACCAATTCGGCAACATCAGCTATTGCAACACTTAACGTAAAAGACGATTTATTTTTAACACAGTGAACAGCATCATCAAAATCTTTTGCATCAGCACCATCTATTGTTATAAAAGGGACTTTAGTTAGGTCCTTTCTTGGTAAATTTTTATTTAACTTAATGTCAGCTAACTCGTTATCAATTTTTTCATTCCATTCAAAAGGAATATAGTTTTCTTCAATTACTTGAGATATTGTATTTTCTAGTTCATTCATTATGTGAGTTTAGTTTAAATTCTATGAAAAAGGTCTCTTAGAGCCTTTTATGTTTGATATTTTTATTAATCCTAATGTCTGTATTCAAGGAATAAGCCTATGATTCTTCCTCTTGGATCATGCACTCTAGTATCGAAACTAAAATCAGGAGCATCATAAAGTCTTGGAGCAGACTCATCAAAAATATTTGTTATTGAAAATTTCATATCCATGGTGCCATTTTTAGTTGAGATAAGTTTACTTGAAGACAAGTCAAATACTAAAAATGATTCGACCTTATTTTTATAACCATATTCAAGACCTAGTCCAGAAATAGGTCTGCTATTTTTGTACCCATCAATATGACGAACATTTAAGCCGATGTTGTAATTTAGATAGTCCCAGTTTATAAAAATATTTACCCTTTTCTTTGGAAGTGAGTGTGTATTAGCATCGTAATTATATTTACCTACTCTATTTATCATTTTATTGTGATGCTTTTCCTCTCCATCATTTATTTTATTATTCGGAGTAAGAAATTTATTTATAGAAGTTCCCTTTATAGCAAATGATATAACCCCATTTTTTTTAAGATTCATAAGAGCTTCATAGCTTAAGTCAACTCCACTAACCTCAGTATTTGCCTCATTAAAATATGTTGTTGTAATCCCAATAAGATCTCCTTCTATATTTCTTGTAATACTTGGTCCATTGGGGTTTGATAGGAGCATAGCTTGGGCACTTTGGACCTCTATTCTATTTTTATAATTTATATCCCAAAAATCGACTCTTAGTCTTTGATTTCCTTTATTAAATATGAACCCAAGATTATTATTTATTGATGTTGCTGGCTTAAGATTTGGGTTTCCAATTTGTGCCTGCCGCACAAATGGAGAAGTATCATTAAAATCTCTTACACTTCCGAGGTTGATATCACTAGCAAACATTTGTGCCATAGATGGCATGGAAAAAGATGAGCTTTTTGTGGCTCTTATAGTTAAATTATCGCTAAAGATGTATTTAACTGACAGCTTTGGATCGAAAGATGAGTCATTTCCAAAATCTTCATATCTGCCAGCAATTCTTACACCAAAATTGTTAACGAGATTTTTTTCAATTTCAAAAAAACTAGCATATTTATTTCTAGACTTAGAGACATCAATACCCCCACCCAGGAAAAACAAATCAGCAGTTTTTATTATCTTTCCATTTGCATCAAACTCAGCTCTACTAATTTCATCATATGAGACATTCAGAACTTCTTTATTTAATTGGACTCCATATGCAACCGAATAGCCAGACCAAGCATTAGATCTTAATATAAGGTCTAGGCTTTCAAGATTGGCTTTTTTAACAGATTTTTCAGAGCCCTTTACATAATTTATAAGAGCCTCTGAGTTTTGGGATGAATCAAAAAGATTCCAAAAAACAATCTCCCCACCAGAAATACCCATATCTGTTCCATTAATAGAATCTAAAAATCTTGAATCTATTATGTCTGGTCTTAGGTGTTTATTTGAATGCTCACTAAGGGTGTACGAAACCTCTAAGCCTATATCTTTTCCGATCGATGTATTGATCGTTTGGCTAAAGTGATACTGATCTATGTCTTTAGGAGAATTCGGAGAAGCATAATCAGACCCAAGAGGACGACCAAACCACTTTACAGCAACATCAAATGGGTTGCCTCCTTCTCCAGGCTGAATCATGCGAGACAAGAAGGGAAGAGCTGGGTAGGAAGGGGATTGTGGATTGTCATTAATATTGATATTTGATGAAATGAAATTGATACCATAATCAAAACTATCTGCTTCATAAGCTAAGTTAATATAGAATTTCATTTGATTTTCATCATTAACTATATTAAATCTGTTTCCGTATGCAAAACCGCATGTCGTTGAGTTTGTTAAAACTCCCCCATTATTAATACAATCTGGATCAGGAATTTTCTGATTTTTAGAATAATCGCCAGCCCAAATACCAGCTGGCAAAGAAACAGCATCAGAAACTTTAAAAGATCTGCCTAAGCCACTTATAGCTAGTTCAGCAATTCTAGGAATCTCTATAGCCGATAAGGGTGCTCTTTTTAATAAATTAATACCTAGAACATAGGAAGTTTTTTTATATGAAGAGCCAAATAATAAACCTAGTGAAGAATCAGTTTGATTGTAATTAGATGTTTTCTTATGTCCTGCTTGAACCTTTAGTCCAGAAAAATTCTTATGCGTGATAATGTTTATTACTCCCGCAACCGCATCAGATCCATAAAGCGAGGTAGCTCCTTCTTTTAATACCTCAATTCTTTTTAGAGCTATCTCTGGAATGATATTTGCATCTATATATCCTTCACCTTCATTAGAGGGTGTGCCGGCAAAAGTCTGCCTCTTAGAATTTATTAATAGCAAGGTAGATGCTTGATCTAGACCACGCAAGGTTATTGCATTCATACCCTGGTCAACCCCATCCAATGTGTTGGATTGGAAGTGTGAACCAGAAGAAGAGCTTAGGTACTTACTTATTTCAGCTATATTTGAAATATTAAAATTTTTATAATCTTCCTCTGTAATAATATCTACAGGAGAAGAATCCTGCTCGGTATTTTCTAACAAAGTTCCAGTTACAATCAGCTCTTCTACCTCTGCGTAAAGGTAGGTGAAAGAAGATATTAATATTGAAAATATTAAACTAATTTTAATTTTCATTTATTTTTGCATTTTATAAAAAATGCATTTTACAAGACATTAGTTCAAGAAAGTGACTAAAAAAAATATTTGTATAAGTTTCTATTCGTCATGACACAAGCAATCTGAGTCAATACATATTCTATAGTTATTGTAGTGCGAGTAGGCTATGAAAATAGATCCTATTAAAGTTAGACCCTTTTCACCAAATTCTCCAAATAAAATCTCACCCAAAAAAATTGCCCCAACAAGCATGGTCAAACCAATAACTCCTATAAGAAGAAAGTTTATAGTTTTATGATTCTTATACCCTAGAGCTAGGGCCAAAATACTAATCGGTAATGTACATAATAAAATTAATTTGTGAATTAATTCGTTTTCAAGAAAAGAAAATAAAAATCCTGAAGAAAAGATTAAAAGAGAAGGGGTAAGAAAGCAATGAGCAACACAGACTGCAGATAAAGTAATTGCTAGTTTGTCAGAAGTTAATTGCGCATTCATCATAAGTTTTATTAAAAACCTCAAAACCCATGTAAATTATGGGTTTTGAGATTATAAATTATAGATACTTAATAAATTAAATTAAACTTAATTCCATAATTTCTTCCAGGCAATGGAACCTCGTTTTTTACAAATGAGGAATGATTTCTAGCCACCTCATCAAGTAAGTTCTTACCAAATAATGTTACTTTAAGGTTACTACTTCCATTTAGATTAAATGTTTTAGTTACCCTAGTATCTAGCATTTGGTATGCATCAGTTGCACTTTCACTTTCACCAAAATCATTTTGTTTTGCTACATCTTTTAGATCAAGTTTAAAGACTACATCTTCCTGTGCATACGATAATGAATATACATTTTTTGATGGATTTATTCTCGGAACATTATGCCCATCAGAGAATTTAGCATTTACTACATCTCTACCAAAAGACAATTTAAGTTGTCCTTTGCCAAGATCAATAGTTCTTCCAAACTCTATTTCATAACCATCAAACTCTGCATCTTCTTGGATATAATTTGCATGTATTAAGTTTCCATGACCATGATCATCTTCATCTTCATGATGCTCATCTTCATCTTCATGATGTTCATCTCCATGCATTTCATGGTCATCATCCTCGTCCATAAGAGTGATGTAATTATCAACATCGTTAATGTAGAAGCTTGCATAACCAAAGTATTCACCATTATCAAAATTAAATGAAATATCTATATTATTTGATGTTTCACTGCTTAATGTTGGGTCGCCAACCTCAAATCGTCCTGTAGCTAAATGAGGACCATTCATAAACAGCTCAATAACTGAAGGCATTCTTTCTACGCTTGAAAAACCTAAATTTATATCTAAGCTATCAGTAAGATCTCTGCCAATGCTTATGGCAAAACTATTTGTATTTTCATTAACATTGTAGCTATCAATATCTCCATGATCTTCGTCTGTTACAGTTCCAGATCTATCTATTTGATCTAGCCTCATACCAAAATCAAGATGAAATGGATCAAAGTCTCCACCTACAAAATAACCAAGTGTTAGCACCTCATTATTTGCAGGATTCATAAATGCTTCTTCTCCAAAGATTGAAGTATTTTCTTCAACGTAATTAAATGAGAATTTTTGAGTCATAACATCGTTAGACATATCGAAAATCGCACCATATTCAGTAGCATTATTAATGAAATTTGTTGGCGCATGCTCTTCATGTTCCTCTTCATCTTCATGCTCTTCATGGCCTTCTTCTTCAGCATGAGCTTCAGTCAAGGTGTAATCGCTATCTCTATATGTATAGTCTATTTTCTTTACTAAACCGCCGTTAACATTATAAGACCCTTTAATTGTGAAGCTTTCTGAGTCAGTAGTGGAAAATATTCTTTCCTCTTCATGCTCTTCTTCATCACCATGCTCGTCACCATGATCATCATCGTGCTCATCGCTATGCTCATCTTCATGGAAGGGAATACCATAGACACTTTTAAGGCTGTCTAAGGAAAGTCCGACATAGCCCCAATCTCCTACTTTTGAAATTCCAAATTTTGTTGCTTCAACTGCAAAATCAGAATTATTAACATATCCAAGATCTTCCTCATGCTCATCACCATGCTCATCACCATGCTCATCTTCATGTTCTTCTTCATGGAGAACGGCTCCATTAGGTATGTCATAGTTTCCAAATTCAGAATTTTTATAACTAAAATTTATATTAAAGCCATTAATATTCCTTTTTAAATTAACAAACTCAGAACTACCATCATTGACGGATTGAGTTTCATATCCTATTTTTACTTCTGGAATTTCAAAATTCATAGCAGCAATACAATCATCTACTACATTAATAATTCCTCCAATCGTTCCGTTAGTGTAAAGCAAAGAAGATGGACCTTTTACAATCTCGATTTGTTGAATATCATTTAAATCAACATCATTTAAATGGTCGACCCCTAGTCCAGATACATCTCTATTAACCATTCCATTTTTGAGGATCTTGACTCTTGGGCCTGACATTCCTCTTATTATTGGCTGTCCAACAGCAGCACCATAATCTGCCATAGATATCCCTAGATATCCATCTATAGCATCACCTAGGCTTGTTGTTGCATCATTAACAATCTCATCTCCATTAATAACATAGAGGGGATTGGTAATTTCAGTGGAATCTATCAAAGCAGATGTAACCACTATTTCTTCGACATCTTGTGCAAGAATTGATAAAGAAAACATCGATGATGCTGTCATAACAATAAATGCGTTGAAAAATTTGTTCATGTGAACTCCTTAAAAAAATTTAAAAATTAAAAATTAAAAATTTAAGTTTTTGGTGGAGCCCTTGATTTGAAATTATGAAAATATGGGGAAAAGAGATCTTTTTCTAATTTATTTGATCTTGATTCTGTTAATAAAACTTTAGCTATTTTTGCTTGAGATTGTGCGGTATCTAGCGTTTTATTTTCGCAAAGGTCACATTCAACTGATGAATGTATGTCTTCGAAATGTTCATGAATTATAGGGTCGGACGAAATGGCAGCAACAAACAGAAAGCCTGCTGCAAAAGTAATTATATTTTTATTAAACTTTTTCATATTTTATTTTAATGCTTTAAACAAACCAATCCTGGTATGTTTCCAGCCTTAAGGTCAGCGATAGTATCATTAGCCATAGATACGTGTCTAGCTTCAACAGGAACAGGCTCAATCTTTCCTGCCCTGACAAGATCCATTAATTCTCTCATTTCTTGAATGCTTCCAAGATAGGATCCCTGCAAAACCCTGGATGAAAATGTCATTAAAGGAAGTTGAACTTCAAACTTACCACCAAGCATTCCGACGAGAATGTACAACCCATTTTTATTAAAACCAAATAAATCATAGCCAAATTGAATCGATGCTTCAGCACCAACATAATCAATAACAGTGGTTGCTCCCCCTTCTGTTAAATCCATAATTCTTTTTTTTGCGCCTTCATGAGAAGAGTTGATAACTTCAGAAGCCCCGGCAGCTTTTGCAATCTCAAGCTTTGAATCATCTATGTCTACTACAATTGGACTTACATTAAATGCAGCCTTTGCAATTTTTAGAGCTAATAAACCTAGCCCACCAGCACTAATAATTATCAACTTATTTTCATTGGGCTTAAGGTTTGCTTTTTTCAATGAACTGTATGCAGTTAGACCTCTGCATGCATAGCTGCCTGCAAGATCATCCGGGGTATTTCCCGCATCAAAAAGGTATTTTGAATGTTTTACAAGAACATATTCACCGTAACCGCCATCAACAGCAACGCCTATATTTTGAGCAGTAAATGGTCCACACTCATGCTCATTATCTGCTTTACAAGCCTCACATTTTCCGCAGCCTATCCATGGATATACTACAAATTTTTTACCAATTTCAATATTTTTAACATTCTTACCAAAAGATACTACTTTACCAAAAACTTCGTGACCCATAGCAAGAGGCTGTACCATCCTTGAGGCCATTTTTTTCCCATTACCAATGTCAAAAAAACCATCATGAATATGAATATCAGTATGACAAACACCGCAAGCAATAGTTTTAACTAGAACCTCATCACCTTCAGGAATAGGAGTGGCTAATTCAACTTCTTTTATTGGCTGAGCATTTTCAAAAACTTGATAAGATTTCATAGTCCCTAAATTGTATGTAATATTTATTATAAATGATAAATTTCTTTTTACAGCTTAAAGCTATATAGATATACTTTTATGATGCACAAAAATAATACCAAATTAATTTTATTAACCGCTCTAATTTTTATATCAAATATTTCTTTAGCTGAAAAAGCACCTTTTGAATCATCTTATGAGCCATTGCCTTCTACAAATACAATATTTAGAAATGCAAATATCTATGATGGAGAGGGTAATGAGTTTTCTGAGACTGATCTTTTAATAAAAGATGGCAAAATTATAGCAATGGGAACTGATTTACCAGGCTCACCTGAATTTATAGAAGTGGATGCATCTGGTAAGTGGATAACTCCAGGGATTATTGATATACATTCACATATGGGTGTTTATTCAGCTCCTAGCGTTTCTTCTAGTTCTGATGGCAATGAATCTACAAGTCCAATTACAGCTGATGTATGGGCGGAACATTCAATCTGGACTCAAGACCCTCAATTTGCACTCGCACTAAAAGGCGGCGTAACTACCTTCCATGTTTTGCCTGGCTCAGCAAACCTAATTGGAGGAAGAGGTGTAACTGCTAAAAATCTTCAAAGAAATACTATAAATTCTATGAAATTTCCAAATGCTCCTCATACCTTGAAGATGGCATGCGGAGAGAATCCAAAAAGAGTTTATGGTAATAGAAAACAAGCTCCATCAACAAGAATGGGTAATATTGCTGGATATAGAAAGGCCTGGATAGAGGCTGAATCTTATTTAAGTCGTCTGGATGAATATGAATCAAAGTCTGATGAAGCAAAAGAAATCGGATATAAACCTAAAAGAGACTTAGAGCTAGAAACTCTCGCAGGAGTTTTAAGGGGTGAAATTTTAGTACATAACCACTGTTATAGAGCCGGTGAAATGGCAATGATGATAGATGTTGCAAAAGAGTTTAATTACAAGATCACAGCATTTCATCATGCAGTTGAAGCTTATAAGATTGCTGATTTGTTGGCAGAAAATAACATTTGCGCAGCCTTATGGGCAGACTGGTGGGGTTTTAAGCATGAAGCATATGATATGGTGCAAGCCAATGTGGCTATAGTTGATCAAGCTAGAAATGGAACTGGTTGCGCAATAGTTCATTCAGACAGTGAAATAGGAATCCAACATCTTAATCAAGAAGCATCAAAAGCTCTTTCTGCCGGATTGAAGGCAGGATATAAAATATCTAAAGCCAGAGCCATGAAATGGATTACTAGCAATCCTGCAAAAGCAGCAGGTATATATGAAGAAACTGGCTCACTTCAAGTAGGAAAAAATGCTGATGTTGTTCTTTGGTCTCAAAACCCTTTCAGTGTTTATGCTCTTGCTGAAAAAGTTTATATTGATGGAGCTTTAGCGTTTGATAAAGAAAAAGGACTGGTACCGAATTCAGATTTTGATCTTGGCATATTAAACCCAACCAAAAATAGGATACAAGAATAATGATAAACAAAAATATATTATTTTTAGCACTTCTTATCTTCAGTGCTAATACAATTTTTGCTCAGAGCATTGTTATTAAAAATGCAACCATATATAACGGAATAGATAACAGCCCATTTTCTGGAAATATATTAATTGAAGATGGCCTAATCAAAAAAGTTTCAAAATCTCTAATACAGGGAGATCAAGTTATAGATGCTGATGGAAAGATTGTTACTCCAGGATTTATAGCTTCTGCTACAGAAATAGGAATCGTAGAAATTGGTGCATTAAGTGTTACAAGAGACGATGAATCTAATGTTTATAGCATTGGGTTTAGCATCCATGATGCATTTAATCCAAACTCAACGTTAATACCTTGGAACAGATCAAATGGTATTACATCCGCAATCACTCTTCCAAGACATACCTCTAGCCCTATTGGCGGCTTGGGATCTTTTTTTGTTTTAGATAGCAATCTAAATATTGATAGCAAACAAGACATGGTTATGATCGGAAGAATAGGAGGCAGCAGCTCATCATCAAGATCTGAAATGCTTTCATTAACAGATGATATTTTATCTTTCGCATCATCTATATCAGCTAAAGATGTAAGGACTAATTCAGATATAGATTCTTTAATTGATTCTTCATCAATCGCAGATTATTTAGAACTTAAACCAAGAGATGTTAAGGCTTTATTCAAACTAGTTAATGAAAATATGCCTTTAATGATTAGCTCAAATAGGGCATCAGATATTCTTAAGCTTATCGAGCTGAAGAAAAAATATAATCTTAATTTAATAATAATGGGTGCTCAAGAAGCTACTCTTGTTTCTAGGCAGATAGCAGACTCAAAAATACCTTTAGTAGTTAACCCTATAAATAACATACCTAATTCTTTTGATGAGTTAGCTGCAAACAAAAATTTATCAAGCAGACTTGAAGATGCTGGAGTCTTGATGATGTTTAATTATGGAAGTCATAATTCTCATCTTATGAGGCAGGGGGCCGGTATAGCTGTTGCTAATGGCATGTCATATGGTGGAGCAATAAAAGCCTTAACTAGCAATGTAGCCTCTTCATTTAATATAGAAGACAGAGGAAGTATAAGCCCAGGCAAAGTTGCTGATTTGGTTATTTGGGAGGCCGATCCTCTCGAACCATCAAGCATGCCTGAGAAAGTATTTATAAATGGTATCGATATGGATCTTACTACCAGATCAACTAGATTAAGAGATCGCTATATAAAAAACTTTGATAACCCAAATACTTATAGAAATTAAGAATATGGTGCCGGCACCAAGAGTCGAACTCGGGACCTACTGATTACAAATCATCTCGTCTACTATTTATCCTTATATATAAAGCATTTTTAATGACTGCACATTGACTGCACAAGCTCTTTTTGCTTAAATAGACTGCATAATGACTGCAAAAACTAACGTCCATAAAGTTAATACGACTAACTTCAAAGAGCATCTAATAGCTTCTACTTATAAGAAATATAAACCACGAGCTAAAACCATTAACATCAGATGTACAGAAATATCAGGCTTCTATATAAGAGTTCTTCCAAGCGGTTTAAAAACCTACATGGTCAATGGAAGGCTTAAAGGGAGTGGAAAGCAAAAGTATCCAAAGATTGGTAGCTGTTCTATTGTTCCCTTTGAAGAGGCTAGGGCAATAGCAAGAGATTACTTGTTTAAACTTTCTCAAGGCATAGACCCAACAGTTGAAGAAAAAAAAGATATTGCATTAAGACTTACTCTGGAAAAAGCATTTGAAGAATATATTGAAGATATAAAGGACCACCTTCAAAAGAAATCAGTTGATGATTATAAAAGAAGTATAAGGCTTTACCTTGAGCCACTTAAGAATATGGCAATAGGAGAAATAACTGTTCAAGATGTTAGAAACTGGTGGAGAAAAACAAAAAAGAGAAGGTCAGACGACATAGCTTTAATGTGTGCAGGTGTTGTGCTTGATGAATATATCTCTGAAGAGGTTCTAGAAAAAAACTCATTCAAACTAGCAAAGCTTTCAAAGTCAGTAAAAAAATCTATTAAACCATTGGGTGAAGTAGAGCAGCACATTCCAATGAATCAACTTGATACATATGTATCAGCTATGGGTAAATGCTGGGATACATTAGGTTACTCAATGAGAGACTTAGTTCTCTTTTGTTTACTTACAGGAAAGCGTCTGGGTGAATCTAAAAATATAAAGTGGAAGGATGTAAATTTTGATGAAGGTGTTATTAAGATTGAAAAATTAAACACAAAGAAAAAGAAACCAGACTATGTTCCTATGACTCCATACTTGCTTTTACTTTTAACAAAAAGAGAAACAAAGTATTTAGAACGAAGTAAGGATAAAAAAATAACACCAAATGAATATGTATTTTGGTCTAACTCAAAGCAGGGAGTACCTGTTAATGACCCAACTAAGTGCCTAAAGAAAATATGGTCTTCAATTCCCTATAAAGATAAGTTTGAATTAGAAAAAGGAAATCATATAACCATGCATGATATTAGAAGAACTGTTTCCACTGCTTCAGCAGAGCTTGGATTAGAAATCAAAGATATATCTTCAATTCTTGCTCATTCTAAAAAAAGTATCACTCAAAAATATATTCAATTATCAATGGACTATAAAAGAGAGAAATTAATACAAGTTCAACAATACATAAATACACAATCAAATGAAGGCATATTGTTAATGCTAAATGAATATTATGATGGTGAGCATGTGATTGACCCACAACCAATTGAATCAATGAAAAAATCTTACAGAGAAGAAAACAAGCATTGGTTTAATGATTAGAAAAACCATGTATTAATTAGATAGAAAGATTGATTTTTTTTTTGCATATTAAATAATGCGTGCTATCTTTATACATACATCATTTAAAAAAGAGGAGAAAAATGAATTTAAAAAATATTTCACTGCTTACAATATCATTTGTATTTCTTGCATCATGCGCTTCAAGAGCTAGTGGTGTTGCACCTATGTCTGTAAGTTCATCAGAATATACAAATCTTACATGTGAGGAAACAACTGAACTTCTTTCAAACAAAAGAAGTGACCTCAATACTCTTTCTGAAGCTCAAAATAAAGCTGCTAGACAAGACTCGTGGGGAGTATTCCTTCTTGCTGTACCAATTTCAAAAATTACTGGTGCTGCTGTTGAGGGTGATTTAGCTCAAGTCAAAGGTGAAGTGATAGCTATTGAGAGAGCTTTACCAATGAACTGTAAAAACAAAGACTAGTAAGCTATTAATGATAAGGCAGTGTAAAAGCTGCCATTAAAAAGGAATAAACCTATGAAAAAATTATCACTATATATTCTAACTTCAACATTTATTCTCGCTAGTTGTGGCGGAGGTGGTGGAGGCGGAGGTTCTGCTCCAGTAGCACCATCTAATCCAGCACCTGTCATCAATTTAAGTATATCTTCTTCGTCAGTTGTAACAGGAACAGAAGTTACACTCACATGGTCATCTTCAAACGCAAGTTCCTGTACCGCAAATGGA
>Ga0209504_1000202_pt1 | contig 56784 bp, 50 predicted proteins | sample COGITO_mtgs_1005_FD_184791 | JGI IMG/M metagenome (GOLD analysis project Ga0209504, IMG submission 184791) | Pelagic marine microbial communities from North Sea - COGITO_mtgs_100511 (SPAdes) (version 2) | ecosystem: Environmental > Aquatic > Marine > Epipelagic ... | reverse complement strand
GCGAAGGTCGAAAATACTTCGCTTTCGGACATAATTCGCGAGGCTCTGGTCGAAAAAATGAGCCAAGTCGAAGAGAAGGAAAGAGATCGTGTTTTAAAAGAGGCTGAATATGAGGCGCGACTCCGTGAGCTTGGTGTTGACCCTCGGAAGACTGCTTAAGGTCTCCTGACCCCCTTCATGCGCCTCGAACCGGTGTTCCTGTCGATATGCGGACAGGTACAGGTTCGAAAGTCTCGGGTCGGAGGTCGGAGGTATCGAATATGGTTCCTACTCGAACCTCGAAAGTAAAAGCATTTTCATAAGTCGTTGATAATCAACATAGCTACAAATGCAATATGGTTTTATGGTTTTATATTTAATATTCTATAGAAAGTATATATTATATATAGGGGAAGGAGGATACCCTCCCCGGTGGGGTTCCCCCAGGTCACAGGGTAAAACATAAACCATAAACCATAAAACCATATTTCTTTCGTAAGTACTTGAATATCAAGCACTCGTAAATATGGTTTCACTTTTTTGAGGCGGTTTGATACCATATTTGGGCAAAATAGAACCCTAAGCTGGTATATTTACTTAAACCAACTAAGTTTGGATTTAGCGACCATTATGAGTGTGGTCGGCCAATCGATATGTGGTAATTTTGAGTAAACTACCAAAACATAGCCGTTATCGTGATCCGCAAACACATGGGTATGAGTTGCGAACTCCGGCTTTTGACCTAAGTCCACTTACTTGCGTTTTTTAGGAGCAGCCTTCTTCTTTGGTCTGGAAAAGCTTCTATTTTTGCTTTTTGAAACGACTCTTAGATTCTTTGATCTATTGTCTGCGGTATTTCGATTCTTATGATCGACATCTTTGCCGTCGCCTTTTCGAGCACGACCAGCTTTTACCATTTTTGACCTCGCACTATTTCGCTGAGCCCTTCGCTTCTTTTGCTTTGGTTTAGCGTGGTACGCTTTGTACTCTTTCTTATAGTTCCGTGGTGCTGGCATGTTATACATATTCGAGCAATGTTCTACTAGTATCAATCGAATGTGCGTTGAGTGTATAACATCGTTGGGTTAGTTGCAAAACGCTTGCGCCGAGTAATCTTTACCTTTTCTTTTTTTGACTTATGAAAAAGAAACCACCGACTTCGGATGTAATCCGGGTCTCCGTAACAATGGAGAGAGGGCTCAAGCAGCAATACGCCCGGCTTGCTGTTGAACTCGACCTTTCATTCAGTCAATTAGTACGTTACTCCCTTCGCCGTGTTGCCGATGGCCTTGAGGATCTCAATAGCATTGAAAAGCGTAACAGAAATCAAGCTGATGGACACGATATGTCCACCTAACATGATATAAAAAGATGGGGCCAAGCCTGCAAGCTTGACCCCGTGCATCAGTCTAACCACACACCATATGTTGCTATCAGATACAAGTCCCGAAATACTTAGTAAAACACCCCCCGTCAACCGCATTCGATCGGCTCGCAACTATCATACATTTGCTGGGGGTCACTGCCATTGGCTAGCAACTATCATGCATTTGCGTGGCATTGTCCAAATATACAAATCTCAGCAAGCCAATCTACCATTACAATATGTGATCTGTATGCTGTGTGGGTGCTGGGTTGTTGCTTGGGTTTGGTATGCTGCGTTCGTTGCCGTGTTGCTAGATTTCATATTGTGAAGTTCGAGGCATTGGGTCTCGAAAAAATAACCAACCGCACACCATCATGAAAGAACTACTAGAAGAACTACAAACACTTCAAGCCCGCCTCAAAAATGCAGGTGGAGGCAAGATCACTATCACATCAACCAACTTCGACATCAGGCTAGGACCTGAACATGAATAACTAACCGCACACCATTATGACTATCGACTATAAAAACCCACAAAAATTCACTCGCTCAGTAGGCGAGCTCACAGAATTCTTGCTCTGGACAACAGTTACTCCAGGTAAAAAATCATCAACCATAACACCCAGGTTCAACAAACTTATTGAAGAATGCTCTGCAACCGATGTTATACGCTCGCATGGTAATCGTATACGCTCGTTACTCAAAAAAAATGGTATCGGTCAATACGAACGCTTAATCAAATGCTGGCAAACTATCGGCTTTGGCGAACTCGACGGCGTACGCATACGATCAGGTGATTTCCTTCGTAATGCGACCAGAGAGCAGCTAACTATCATCCCCGGCCTCGGGCTCAAAACTGCATCCTTCTTCATGGTAAATACCAGACCATGGGCAGAAGTAGCTGTTCTAGATGTACACATCCTTCGCTGGCTTGCTCGAGAGTTTCCAAAATATCCAGTACCTGATCAAACGCCTCAAGATCCAGACGAATATGCTCGTCTTGAAGCTATGTTCCTAGGTGCTTCATGCAAATTCAACATGTCTCCTGCCGACCTTGACATCGAACTATGGAAAGAATCCGCAGCAGCATGAATATACAACTAAACAATATAGTAAGCTTCAGCATGATTAACCATCACGGATCTTACTCCGATAACGAATCTGTAGAAATTGGGTTTCCTACTTCTATCATACCAGAACTTCTACCGTACAAATGCGGAGACGATCCTCCTACAGAAAGCGTTTACTCATATGTACCACTCACCGTAGTGGCTGACATAATCGCAAAATACAAAACCAAATAACTAATAGAAATCACACACCATATGCATCGACAAAAACTACTACAACTACTCAAAAGTTTCGGATCTAAAATCTTTTGGGTGCAATACATAAAAGTAGATGGAACCTATCGTGAAGATAATGTCAGACTATCTGTACGCAAACATGTCAAAGGTACGGGCAAGAGCCCAAGCAAACCAACCAACGACATCATTACTGCGTATAGAATGTTCAATATATCTGGTCATGAATTCACAGGATATCGTCCATCAAGTAAACAATATTTCAGCTTAAAACTGTCAAATATTGTTCAAGTAAAGTGTGGTGGACACACTTACAAAATCGTTCCCGAACCAATCAGCGATCTTATCGATCTATCTGATTCATTCACAGCCGTAGATGACAATGTCATCGCAATATCAGCATAAAAATAAACACACACCATATAACAAATGAAAATAAATAAATCACACGCAGTCGACTACGAGACTATCATCCAATCAGCAACGCCCCAAGCTACCAATACTTGGCGTCCTGTACCTCATTCAGATGTAATGAATACAGTTATTGAAGAAGCGTTACACCGTGATCTCAATGTTCGTGAAATCAAGTATCAACTCGTTGATGTCTATGACAAAAAAGTACGCCAACCATATCAAGATATGTTCGCTACCATGTTCATGGAATCCAGTAATGGATCCTTCGAGAACATGCTTGGTATTCGTAACAGTCATAACCAACGCTTCGGTGCCGCTGCCTGTTCAGGTTCCCGTGTCATCGTATGTAGTAATATGATCTTCTCTGGTGAACATATTATCAGCAGTAAACATACAAAAAATGTACACGCTAACTTTAATAACCGTGTATCAGGTATGTTCGATAACATTATCAATAACTGGACCAGTCAAGAACATCGATACGACGGTTACAAAGATACTACTATCAGCAGTAATGAAGTATATCGTATCGTTGGCGAAGCCTGTCGTAACAACCAAGCAATACCAGCAAGTAAGCTAAACAAAGTAATTGATGAGTATGAATCACCATCTCATGACGAGTTCGCTCCTGGTAATGCATGGTCATTGTTCAATGCATTTACAGAAATATATAAAGAATGTCCCACCAGCATCGCAGATTCCAGCAAGCGTGGCATAGCATTGCACAGTATATTCGATACTCATTGTTCAGATGCAATCGAAGCTCGTCAGCCTGAAAAACTTCAAACCTTGCTAGCGTTAAATTAACCTACGGGCTGCATTAAAGATCCTTAGCAATCGTAAAAAACATACACCTGCCGAGATCGCAGAAGCTAATAGCACTGCTGAAATCTATAACTCGTTGCGTATCTGCCCAAAGTGCAAACAACGCATCGTTTACTACGAACAATACAAATTAGGGGGCTGTCCCCCCTGTCTACAATGGAAATACAGAATAAAATTACATGGAATGTAGGTAACGCAAAGTTACCAAAACGCATTATCCATCTATCATTACCGTCTGGTCATACATGTCCTGCGGCAGACAAATGTCTGTCCAGGGCTGATATGATTACTGGTAAAATCAAAGACGGTCCTAATACTGAATTCAGATGTTATGCAGCTTCAATGGAAGCTATATATAAAAATCTGCGTAATCAGCGTTGGAGCAATCTAATCAAACTAAAAAACCAATCTCGAAAAAGAACATTCGAGATTCTTAATGCGTCACTCAAACGAGTGCACGATAATTACATAAATGATCACGGCCAACGACCTATCATCCGTGCTCATGTAGGTGGTGACTTCTTCAATAAAAGTTACTTCCTAGCATGGATGGATCTAGCAACTAAATATGCTCCTACATGGTTCTATGCGTATACCAAACGCTTAGACCTATGGACTACACTAACTGACCAAATACCTAGCAACTTCGAGCTCAATGCAAGTTATGGCGGTAAATACGATCAACTAATTGATCGATATGACCTCAAGTCTGCTCGTGTCGTATATAGTCATGAAGAAGCTAACAAGCTTGGTCTAGAAATAGATCAAGACGACAGCCACGCATATACTCGTGGCCCCAGCTTCGCCCAACTCATTCACGGTACTCAACCAAAAGGATCGTGTGCAAGTAAAGCTCTAACCCAACTAAAAGATCATGGATGGACAGGATATAATAAGCGTTCCAAGAGCGTGCAGAAAACGCATTGAATCGTTCTTTGCAACAATCGATAACAACACAGTTGATCGCTACAAAACTGATTGGCAAACTATCATGCCTAAATCAGATCGCGAGCATATCAATCGTTATCGATTTGCATACTGTACGGTTCATACAAGCTGGGCAAATAGCTGCGATCAATACAATGCAATTAAGCGTACCAATGCAGATACAACATACAATTCTCTGCATCGTATGCTTAAAAACAGTCAAGGTGGCATGTATCAAATCAAAGCTACCGGTATTGATAATCTACAGTATCTATGGCGTAGACACCGCAACTTGTTCACTCCAAAACCAGACAACTGGCAATCGTGGCGTAACAAACTTGCAAAAATGCTCAAGAAACTAGGATTGGCAAAAACATCATTCGCTATCGAAATGATCAGACCGCTCGATGCACAAATAATATGTATTGATCGACACATGTTCAAAGCCTTCGGCTGGGAAGATGTCGATCGTGGTGCTTCACCCGCTCAGTACACATATTACGAAGATTACTGGAATGAATTGTCTAACTCATACGGCATACCACCGGTTATCTCCCGTAACTTGTTCTGGGATAAAATACAAAAACAAGACAGCTCAATGTATTGGGCAAAATATCTAAACTAATAATCAAACACACACCATATGAAAAATATATCATACTCATTCGGAAATAATTCCGTATTCATCTTCGATCATCAAAACAACAAACCGATCGAAATTACTAACGACCGTATCAACTACAAAGGTATACTCGATGCGATTAAAGATAACGACGAACAACAAGTTCGCGACCTAATGGACGAATCCCAAGTCCTATGCAATATGACCAACGGTCGTGTTCGTGTAACAGGTGATCAAGTCTTCTTAGACGATAACGAGATTCATACAGCCGAAGCCAAAAAGCTTACTGATCTAATTGCAGAAGGTCATACTAATCTAGATCGCTGGTTTCGATTCATCGAAAAACTGCATGCCAACCCAAGTTATCGTTGTCGTCAACAAGCCTATAACTTCATCACACATACTGGTATGTGCATGACTGAAGAAGGTAATCTTATTGGTTACAAAGGCGTACAAGATGACTACTACAGCAAATATGGCAACACGCAGAACACTATCATTCAAGGCGTAGTTAACAAATCCGGTCAAATTCGAAATACTGTAGGATCTACAATCGAAATGCCACGCATGAATGTAGATGACGATCCAAACAACGGTTGCTCATCCGGTCTGCATGTAGGTTCACATGACTACGCAGACAGCTGGGCATCTAGAGACGGTAAACTACTAATTGTAGAGTACAGTCCAACTGACATTGTATCCGTACCTAATGAATGCGACTTCGGTAAGCTTCGTGTATGCAAATACAAAGTAATCGACGAATGTACAAACCGCCAAGTTCTAAACGACGGTGCATACGGTCACGAAACAGACGAGCTTATCCAGCTATTCGACTACATAGAAGACAATGCCGAGCACAACACAATCTGGCTCAGCCAAGTTCAAGAAGAATTCCCAGATGCAAACATTGATATGATCATGGATGCTATCCGTAATCATAGCGAATACAGAGTGCAACTATCCTTCAATACACATCACAATGACTGGTCTGTTATGCTAACAGAACAATCATTCTAATCTTATCCACACACCATATGACCTGAGCATGTCTATAATCTGCTCCTCTTATTATTATGAAGCTATCAACAGATAAACAACAGTATCAAACCAACATTACTAAAGCCGCTGACTTCGGCATCGAAGAATCTGACCTATCCCACATCATGGGCATACTCAGATCTCAAATCTATTCCGACAAATTACTCGCAGTCATTCGTGAATATTCTACCAACGCAGTAGATGCCAATATCGAAGCAGGTAAAGATGCATCCATCAATGTAAAACTGCCATCACTAAACGATTCAACACTATCATTCCGCGATTACGGCTATGGCTTAACTGATGAAGAAGTATGCCAGCTCTATGTCAAATACGGTGCAAGTACCAAGCGTAACAGTAACGACTATACCGGTTGCCTAGGTATCGGCTGCAAAGCTGGCTTCGCATATGGCGACAGCTTCCAAGTTATTAGTTATACAACTAATAAAATAACTACTTGGCTAGCACGCATTGATGAATCCAAGCGTGGTACAATCAGTATGCTTAACAGCACAGAAAATACTACTGGTACTACAGGTACAGAAGTTCGTGTAACTATTAGAAAACAAGACATTGATGATTGCATAAGCAAAGCCAAAAAGTTCTTCAAATACTGGCGTACAAAACCAATCATTAACTGCGAGTTACCTAAATTAGAGATGTTCGAATCAACAGATGACTGGGCAATTACCAAAGAATCTCAAAGACCTTACCACTATCAAAACCATCGCAATGCATTCGTTGTAATGGGTAACATTTGCTATCCATTAAATGCAGATTCAGCAAACATAACTGGTAAAGGTTCAGCGTTAATTCAATGCAGTAATGTTATATTCTATGCACCTCTTGGTTCACTAGATATCGCTGCTAATCGTGAGTCTCTTGAATATACAGACAGAACACGCAATGCACTTGTAGCTATGTCTAATAATATGCTCATTGATCTAGCATCTAGACTATCAAAACTTGTTGCTAATGAACCCGGTCGTATCAATGCAAGTATCAAATCATTTCATTATGACGATGATTTACCTGGAAGTATTATCCAACAGATCAAAGCTAATGCTCAGTGGCAAGGTCAAGAACTAATATCTACTATATCACTACCTAAAGGACATACAGCCGTTAAACACTTCCGTAAAAAGAAAAGCTGGCGATCAGAAGACTATGTATTCACTAAAGATAAAGATATTACCGGATTCGGACTGCGTGCTAACATGACTATCTGTGTACACAATACAGATGAAATACCGTTAGCTAATGCAACTCGTAGAATTCGTACGCTTCAAGCTAACAACGGTAACAACAATGAAGACACATTCGTGGTTATTCCAGAAGCAGCTCTAAACAATATCACACCCAAATTAGAATATGCTGACTACACTGATCTAATTGATATCACACCCATGCCTGCCAATCGTACTATCATCACTAAATCGGATGGTACTACAGAAACAGTAAAACCCGTGCGTATCAATGTATGTCATGTCAAACCAGCAACACTCAAATCTGATCGTCTTACTGAAGAACAAGATCCAGTTAAATGCGACATCACTGGCAAGTATGTATATGTCCCACTTGATCGCTTCGACTGGCAAGGCCATGGCGATATGCTTGAGAACTTAGGTGATCTACAAGCTGCAATTAAGTACATCTGTGCAGAAGGTAAAATTCCTGTAATTAACGGTGTCAAAAAACATTATGTTAAAAAAGTTCAAGACAATGATGAATGGATCACACTCGATGCGTATTACAAACTACGCCTCGAAGAATATGAAGTAAGCAACCCAACAAACTACTTGTTTGGGTCACAACTATCATCAAGCTATGTCCACCCAATGTGGAACTGGCAAATAGTAAAATATCTAGAAACCTGCGATCACCCACGCATCGCTAAACTTGCAAGTATCGAAGATCAACGAAGTAAAAACACTACACACGGCATTCGTAATGTCTTTCGTTTCGGTATACATCTCAAAGCAGTTAAACAAAGCGAATACTTCGTACAAGAACTAAACTGGCTTGAGCGTAACTATCCAATGCTTCGATTAATAACTGATGTAAACTACTCGTTAAACGATAAAGCAAAACAGTTCATTAACGACTACATCAATCTTGCATCATGAATACACCATTACCAATTAGTATCCGTAGTAAAAGAGGATTACAAAGTAAACTCAAACTAAACAATCTAAATATACCGGTGCACAAATCTACTCTTCGTACCTATGAACTACCAGAAAATACTGTAGCTATATCAGTATGCGACTGTTTCATAACATATCGATTCACTCAACAAACACACAAAAGTAAGTGGAGTGGTGGATCAATCTATGCACAAATACAATCTCGTATGCGTGCCAATTCTCAAACAGGTGACTTCAATCTGTATTACACAGGTACAACAACAAGTGATGAAAATCACGACAAGTTCATGAAGACCTTTAGAATACTGCGTCCAGTCATGGAGCAGTTGTTCAGTCGATAGCAAAATAAGCTATAGCCTCGTCCGTATTGGTTACACGGGCGGGGCTATTCTTTTGTCCCGAGTCCTATGGCTAGCGTACTATCATACATTACCAATATACGAATGCGTTACATCTACTCGCTTTCTTTGATCGGTTTTTTAAAGAGTGCCCGAGGCAAGCCTCGGTGGGTGTTTAGATTGCTGATGCTCAATATGTTCAGGCCTCCTTTGCAATCAGAACCCTCCATTCATTGCCGTGTTGCTAGATTTCATAGTGTGATCAACGAGGCTTGTTTACCTTACAGTTAGGTAAGCATGAATAATCCTTAACCAATATATTATCCTCGTTGTTCGTTCACTATCATGACTATCGAAAATCAAGACATGTTCGGTTCTAACGATAACGCTACTTCAGTTGCAGACGCTTTCGACTTCGACTCCTTCATCGGTAACGATCCGATTCCCGAAGGTAAGCACGAGATGAAGTTACTTAATGTAAAAAGTAACACATCCGAGATCCGTTTAACATTCGTTCACGACGCTTACACAGGCGTAGCCACCGAAATGTTCTCCAAACTATCACCTAAGCACGGTTGGTTACTTGGTAAATGGATGCGTGTATTCGACATCCCTCGTCCAGCTAACGGTCTTACAAAAGAAGAAGTATTCGAACATTTCGAAAAGCATCTTCAAGACTGCATCGGTCAGGATTACAACTGCGATGTCACAAAAGCAGATCAAGGCGATACGCTCTACAACGCTGTAACCCTCCAGTCTTAACCCTTAACCAACGACCTCGATACTATCACGGTATCGAGGTCTTTTTTTGTCACGAGTCCTCCATTCGTTGCCGTATTGCTAGATTTCATAGTGTGACAATCAAGTCATTATTTTAACTTATACAAACTATGAACAACATACAAAAACAACTGCTATCAACAAAGCTACCTCAAGAACTCAACGACGCAATCCTTGATCTTCCTCAACTATCAGATGAGAACATTGTTCAGACAGAAAAAGCGTTAAGTCTTTGGGATAACACCACTGTTAATGAAAACATTGATCGTGTAAAAGAGCTCCTGCTTACCATCTATGAAAACATTGAAATGGAAAACCACAAAGCTACATTACGCTATAAAGTAGAAAACGACTTTGGAATGTTTTGGTTCTTACCAATAGATAAAGAATTCGATGAGCTATTTGAAAAAGTCTACACCGATCTGTATTGGACAACAGACGGGTGTCACGATGAATACTATCAAGAAATAGCAAAACAGTTCAATATGGAAGAAGACAGTGCAAAGCTTGTTATCAAAATATTCAACAAATGCAACATAGCTAACTATCGCAGTCCTGTAAGCTTCATGCAATAATCGTTAACCCTTAACCAACGACCTCAGTACTATCACGGTGCTGAGGTCTTTTTTTGTCCCGAGTCCTTTAAAAGTGGTCGCTAAAGCTCCGTCCATTAGATTGACGATAACCTCCACTGCCACATATTTTATGACGCATAATGATTGAGGGTAAGGGACGATTGCGTCAAAGCCTGCGACCCAAGACCTTGGACTGGATTCTGAATCTAGTGTGCTGTCGACCCTAAGTCGTTGACCATCAGCATGATGCCAAGGTCAGTAGTGCCAAGTGTATCGACTTTGTATCTGACTAGAGTATCAAGTCGCATAGGTGTGGTGTAGTAGACCTCCCCCCACCTCCCACGGGGTACCAACTATCACTACCACTCGCAGTCGACTATCAATTACAGAAATAAAAAACAATCTTTTCGGGCCGCTTTCCTCTGGATCTGTCGAAAAAGAAGAAAAGTTTAAGCATGTCCGGGTCGATATGTTTATGCCAGGTACATCATATCCAACCGCTAGCACCCCGGGTACCAAAAAGTTACATTGTATCGCAAAGAGGACTCCTTTCAGCGTATGCCAACTAAACAAACTACTCGATTGCGTGAAGATGTACACAAATTCATCCACGATGATGACTTTGAATTAGCTGTAGCCGCTTTGCGTGACGGGCTTAAAGCTAAACAAACCGTCCGCAGAAACCGAGAAGACGGGCAAAGAGGGGTAGAATACGAAGAAGTTGCTAGTCACACGGTTCGAATAACTGCCGCAAAGTTGCTTTTAGAGTACGGATTTGGAAAACCGGCCACTAGAGCGGAAATTACCGTCTCTAAAGACAATTCTCAAGAGATCAGCACCGGTGATATTTTGTCCAGATTTCGCAGTTCTGGCATGGATTTGAACGAAATCGTCGATGTTTACGCAGAATCCGTAAAAGAGGAGCCTTTAACGATCGAAAATGAATCTTGAAGAGTCAAAAAGGCGTGAAATCGAGGAATTATTTGAATTAACTCCTCAATCCCAGGTTGAAAGTGTTCCTCAATGGGAACGAGATTTGTATAAAGAGCTTAAAGCACAAGAAGGAATGCTCGAAACCACGACGGTACCCACCCGGGGGGATGTACCAACCATTGGACACGGACATACCGGTGATCGCGCAATTCCTGGAGCAAAAATTACAGAAGACGAAGCTTCTCAACTTTTAAAACAGGACATATACGACCGCCGACCTGAGATCCACAGCCTAATGCCTGAGTTCGAGGTCTATCCACCTGAACTTCAAGTCCCCCTAGCATCCTCGCACTTCCGGGGTAGCCTTGGTGGAAGCCCAAAAACCCTGGAACACATAAATAACGGCGAATTTATCAAGGCAGCCGATGAGTTTTTAGATAACGACGAGTATCGAGATGCCGAATCCACGGGCAGATCTGGTATTCGTCCTCGCATGGAAAAAACTTCCAATGCATTGCGAAAGTTCGGCACCGGCCAACATCCTTCAAACAACTTAGTATCTGGAAACCGATGACACCTGAAAAACAATTTGAAAACGAACTATCTGCGGTATTTGTCCGTTGGTGGGAAGAATCTGACATTGATGAGTTTGAAATGGGTCAGATTGCACTCGGTGTGGTTGATCGCTTTTGCGAGGTCGAGATTGAAAACGATGTCGAATTCGAAATGGACTTCGATTTGGACGAGGTCGACGAGGAATAATTATGTACGACCTAGCGACCATAAAATTTATTAACTCTGACGAGCAGATTCGCATTCGTCAGGAAAAAGCGAGGATATTGAACCGTGCCAGCAAGAAAGCCAAAAGGTAAAAAGAGTACAACATCGAAGAAGGGACCTTGTTGGAAGGGCTACAGTGCCATTGGCATGAAGAGCAAGGGCGGTCGAAAGGTTCCCAATTGCGTTCCTAAGAAAGGATCGAAAAGGGGGAAGTAACCATGCCCGCAAAAAGAAAGCCTAGTAAACCAATTCGTAAGACTACGAAGGGAAAAGGAGCTAATTACAGAACTGCTAAAGCTGGTGCTGGTATGACGAAGAAGGGTGTAGCCGCATATCGAAAGGCTAATCCTGGAAGTAAGCTCAAGACTGCTGTCACCGGCAAGGTTAAGAAGGGTAGCAAAGCGGCCGGCAGACGAAAATCATTTTGCGCAAGATCTAAGAGTTGGACTGGTGAGAGGGGCAAAGCTGCCCGCCGCCGATGGAAGTGCTAATGGGAAAAGATACCCAACAGCTTGAGGATCTTATCCGTATCGATCCTGAGGTTTGGTTCAGTACATTTGCGGTAATTAAGGATAAACGGGGTAGGGATATCAAGCCCAAGCCGAATACCTTGCAGAAACGAATGTTCAATCATTATCGAAAATGCCAGATCGAGGATAAGCCGTGCAAAATGATCATATTAAAGCCTCGTCAAAAGGGTGCTAGCACCTGTGCTCAGGCTTTGACTTATCACCACATGCGTAAACATGCGACCCTTGCCGGATCCTTGATGGGTGATATCAGCGGAACTTCGGATAAAGTTTTCGAGATCTATCGCCGATATGCGGAGAATGACTTATTTCCATGGGAATCTAATGGAGCGGCTAGCGTATTGGACGGTGGATCCTTGGTTGATTTGATTAAATTAAGAAGCGGTAGTCTTTATGGTAAAGAAACCGCGGGATCTAAAAATGCTGGTCGATCTGGTACCATTCAGGTTGGTAATATGACTGAGGTTGCATTCTGGCCTATGCAGGGTGAAAGAGACCCTGCTCTTGGATATTTGCAGAGTTTATATGACGGTGACAATTTATCCTTGGTTGTCGCAGACTCTACCCCTAATGGCCCAGCCGGTTGGTTTTATCGTACCTGGGTGCAAGACAATGAGTGGGCGAAGATATTCGCTGCATGGTTTGAATTTGAGGACTCCATAGTCCCGTTTGAAACTGATGAACATAAACAAGACTTCATTGATACCATGACGGAGGATGAAAAGTCTGAAATGGAACGCTTTGATGTAAATTATGAACAATTGCATTGGCGTCGTCGTGTTCTCCAGGACAAATGCAATGGGGACATTAGTAAATTCCGTCAGGAATATCCTAGTGATCCTGAAGAATGTTTCTTAATGAGTTCTCGTCCAAGATTTCACACTGCAAATCTTGATAAAATGCTCAAGGCCAGCGCTAATGTAACCAGTAAAATGGGAACTCTTACCCTTCAGGGCGAAGGAAAGACCTCTAGCTTTCTTCCTGATCGTGCGGGCTCTTGGAAAATCTACGAAGAACCTGAACATGACTCCAAATATTTAATCTCTGCGGATACATGTACCGGGGAAGACCAACAAACCCAAGGAATCTCTGCAGATCCTGACTACCACAGCGTACAAATTTGGAAAGCCCCCTTTGAAGACTGGCATGGCAACTGGCATGTCCCCCGTTTGGTCGCGATTCACCATAGTCGTTTGGACATTGGAATCTTGGCCCAGGAGGTTGAAGCCGCATCAAAATGGTATGGTGATGCATTTATCATCCCTGAGGTTAATAATTCTGGTCTAGCATTGTTAAAATACCTACTCGATATGGGATTATCTGTATATCGCCGTAGAAAATTTAATGATTCCATGGGTATGGTTGAAAAGAGTTATGGCTGGTCCACTGATAAAATTACTCGTAAGACAATTATTGATCATTTGGCCGCTGAATTGATCGAAGAAAATTTAGATATCCCGGATGAAGATGTACTTCGCGAGATGAAAACCTTTGTGATTAATGATCGTGGCAAGCCTGAAGCTGCTCCCGGCCATCATGACGACCATGTCCTAGCTACAGCCATTGCATTGTATAACATCGATAGTGCATCGACATACAAGAGCCCGAAAAAGAAGAAGATTACTAATCGCATGCTTCATAAAAACCCTAGTCTTCTATGTCCTGACGGCTTCATGCGCGTGCCTCTCAATGCATTGAAGAAGAATTACAAGCGGTTGAGACCATAATACCCCGGATCTACCCTTTCGCTATGGCAGAGAACACACCTAAAGCGCCGTCATTTGACAAAGAGGACGAGTTATACCAGAGATTAAGACAGAGACTGAATAATAACAGCTCGCCCTTTGGGATAGGAAGTATCTCGCCAGAAGAACTTGCTTATTTTAAAAGTAAGTTAGAGCCGATGGCTTATGCGGAGCTTGTTAAAGAGTTTAGTCCCTCTATGGGCATGGAGTTTTTTCGCGATGCGGGAAAGATAGAGGGTAACTTAGCTGAAAAAGACTACCTCACTAGGGGGTTAAACTCGTTCAACGCAGAGCTTTCCGATTTTGCTTCCATGGATCGGGACGACGACAATATTATTGAGTCAGTAGTTCGCGGTGCTGCTAACCTTCCGTATTGGGCGACCAAGGGGGTTCAGACTGGTGGGTATGGATTGCATGACGCACTCAGAGACGACGAAGATCATATAGATACGGGGGATTTTTTCGACCGAGGCCTTGAGACCTTAGGAGCTTTTGCTAAACCTTTGCAGCTTGGCGGTCAGGCGCTAAAGCAAAGCAAGAATTTGTTGGGTAAAGCTATTAAAGATCCCAAAAAAATGATGAGCCCCGGAGCTCTTTGGCGAGGGGTTAAAAACAACAAAACCGCTATGGGCGTCGGAGGTGGTGTTGCAGCCGCTTCGGGTATGGACGGTACGGACATCCCATCGAATGATGTGCCTGGATTAGATGATATAGAGGAGGCTGAGGTTTCACTGGAAAACCCCGCATCCGCTCCGTACGGCGGTGCCGCTCAAGCAGGAACCCAACCAGACCTGAGTAACCCAGCTGGTTTAGCAGCTATGGCTAATAATATGGGTAATTTTAGACCAATAGACCGTAAAGATAAGTCGTTAGACGCTTTTCAACGGCAAGGTATTCAACGCGATCTAATGGCCCAAGCCGGAAGGACCGTTAAGCAGGATATAGCTAATCAAAGGCGTTCCGATAGGGCTGCCGAAGACACCGCTTTTGAAAACAGGAAAGAGCAGGCAGTTCGAGATGCTTGGATGAAGAGCCCTACTAATAAAGACGGGGTTTCTTTTGATGATCTACCCGCGGAGAAGCAGGCTGAAATGCGCCAAAGATTTATGGACTCTAAATATTACAGTTCTGAGGACGATCGTAAAAGACGTCTAACTAGAGAACTTAAAGATTCCGGCGGTTATGGTGTTGGTGAAATCGGTGGCGGCATGACCATGGACGAGTTCAAGAAAAAGTCAGGCATGCAGAATGAGGGTACATCAATCATTCAAAATCCTGACGGAACTTTTTCGACTAACGAAACCGAAGAAGCTTTCGACCGTGCTGGCGGTAGAGACTCAGCCCTTAATGTATTTAATGAGCTCGGTAATAACGGAGCTATGGAAGCTAACCTTGATCACCAACTTGGGGGCGACCGCAGCATCACAGGTCGCGATGGTCAGGAGCTTGCCGGGCTAACTCCAGGATCTGTACGCATGAGCTCTAATGAGTCAGATTATGGAGATGCGCGTTTTAATTCTAGAGAGGATGCCCTCAAATATTTAAACAGAAAGCCCGAATCTCAGCCAGATACTCCCCAGACTCCGGAGGAGGAGGATGATGAGATGAATCCTTTACTTAAATACGGATTACCTATAGCGGGAGCAGCTGCTCTTTTACATCCAGGCACCCGTAAGAAAGGTGCGAAGATGCTAAAGAAGGGTTTAAACGTTTTCAAAAAAGAGCCTCCAGCACCAGCCACAAATCCTTGGTCAAGCGCAGCCGGAAGTTACGCAGGTAAAACCCCGCAACAAGTAGGTAGAGCGTCTCAAGCATCGTCTCAAGCAGCCACAAATCCTTGGTCAAGCGCAGCTGGAAGTTACGCAGGTAAAACCCCGCAACAAGTAGGTAGAGCGTCTCAACCAGCGCCGAGCATGAACAATCCTTGGTCAAGCGCAGCTGGAAGTTACGCAGGTAAAACCCCGCAACAAGTAGGTAGAGCGTCTCAACCAGCGCCGAGCATGAACAATCCTTGGTCAAGCTCCTCAAGCATGCGAGCTCCGTCCAGAACTCCTCAAGATGTTGGGGTGTCAAACCGTCCAGCACCGCAAAGCCCATGGTCTTCAACTGGAAACACTCAAACTCCACGAGCTCCGTCCAGAACTCCTCAAGATGTTGGTCGAGGGAGTGTACCCCCAGCTCAAACAGCGTGGTCTTCTGCTTCAAATACTCGCCCTGCAAGGCCTCCATCCGTAACCCCGCAAGATATTGGTTTTGCTAACCGCGCGGCACCGAAGAGCCCTTGGACTTCTTCTGGAAATATACGACCTCAAACACCTCCGACACCTGTCGCAACACCACAATCTGTAGGTGCCTCGCAAAGAGCAGCGGCAGAAAGTAAAAGCGTGACGGATTATGTAGATAATCTTCCAGCCGCAGACTACACTGCAGCTTTAAAAAAGTTTGGGCTTGGTGCTAATGTTAGTAGGCAGCAGCTAAAAGACATTCTCAGTAAAACCAGTTTCGGCAGGTTATCTCTCGACAACATCTAAATATTAACCGATGTCCATGTTCGACGAGCTAGATCTCGGAGCTAAAGACTACAGCGGTAAGGGCGAAGGCTCTGGCTTTGAAAAGTTTTTAAGTAAACCAAGTCCCCGACCGTATCAACCATTCGGCGGGCCTATGCAGCAGGCTTACCAGCCGCAACCCGAGCCCGTTGACTACAGCTATGGAGAAGCACCCGTTGACCAAGGACCTACGTTTTACGACGATTTAGATGCATACGAGCAGCTAAAGAATGGGCATAAGCAGATTAGTCAGTTTTCACGCGAAAACTCTAAATCCGCTAAGCGGTATGAAGACTTGTACGGAGAATTCATGGACAATGAGTTCAAACCTTTCTTTGAAAGCGTTGGAGGTTTTGGAGACTTTGAGTCTGATGACGAATATATCTCCGCGGTTGATGAAATATATAAGTCCAATCTCAAGGCATCTCAGCAGGAGGACGGTTGGCTTGGGGCCTCTGACGAAAAAACTAGTGCATTAGAGGGTTTAAAGAACTTTCAGCAGTGGGATCACCCCAACGGTATGCGGGCCAAGTTCCTCAGGCTAAAAGCCGAAAAGGATAAGCGTCGAGAAGTTGCCGATAGAGCTAAAGATGAAGAGTTTAAACTCTTCGAACAGATGACAAACATCTCTATCCCTGCCCGCGAGCAGTTGGAGGAACAACTCAAGTCTCGTAATAAAGCTCCTGGCAGCACCAAAAAGATGAACGAGATGCTCGACGGCATGAGCTGGGAGCAGCCTGTAGTCGGATACGACGGGGAGGTACAGAATTTAGAAAGCGTAGATCCGAGAGCAAAGATCAATCCGGCCATCGGATATGACGGTCAGGGTAATAAATCTAGCAAAGCTCAGAGAGAGCGGGTTGCTGCAGCTATGCGCGGAGATATCAAAGGCGTATTATCAAGAAGGCAGCATATCGCCAAAGAACGCCAGCTTCGGGACAAAGGATTTTTCTTTTCCGAATCTGGATTGCTTGACGGCAGACCCATAGGTATGAGCCGTCGCGATGTCGATTTGCTCGATATTGATGATATGCGCAAGGCTGGCATGACTAGCTTCCAGGGCAAACCATTGGACCAGGCTATGACTGATCTTGGTGGTGAAGAGCGTTTGGAAATGGCTAAGGTCATGCAATCTGTATACTCGACAAAGAGTAATTATGAAGACGCGCAGTTAAAATTTCTTAAAGCGGCGGGCAGCCCTAAAGCTGACAAGTTGCGCGATGCTATGGAAGCTGCGCGTGAAGATATGCAAAAGACTATCGGTCTTGCCGCTAGCTATGGATTGGACAACGAATTGTTCGAGCAGGCAGAGACTACTGGCTGGCTCTCGGCTATGGGCAACGCTGTTCAGCGTGGTGCTCTGATGAGCGAGATGAGTAATTATACTCCTGACTTTCTGACTAATACATTGGATGCGGATGAGATGCAGAAATTCATAGAGATCGCATCGGAAATCGAAAAGCTCCCGACTAGCTCTACTATGAAGCGTGTCAAAGAGACTAAGTCTGATGGCTTTCTCGATGCTATGGGAAATCTATTATTTGATAATCCCGCTGCGATTCCCGAAATGTTCGTGGAGTCACTATCATCCTTTCTGCCTAGTACAATTAAATGGCTCCTCCCATCTGCCGCTGCTGGTGCCGCGGCGGGAACAATTGTTGCTCCCGGCGCAGGAACCGCGGCCGGTGCCGCAATTGGTGCTCGTGCATCCTGGGGTGTCGCATCATTTGTACTTGAAGCCTCCGGCATGGCACTTGAAGGCATGCAGGAATTAAACATCGACTGGAAGAATCCAAAAGTCTTCGCCGCTGCCTGGACTAACGAGAGCATACGGAGCAAGATTCAAAAGAAGATGGTACAGAAGGGCACACCTATCGCCATCGCTGACATGCTTACTGGTATGATGGCTGGCAAGGTTATGGGCGTAGTTAACCATACCGGCAACGCCGTGTTCAAAGGTGGTAAGCTTTTAAATAAGGAAGCATTTAATGCGGCCAATGGAGCTGTCCCGAGGTTTAAGCTCATGCAAAAGACCCGCAATGCTGCGGCTGAGCTCGGTGCAGATTCTTTCATGGGTATGTCCGGGGAATATCTCGGACAATGGGCAAGTAAAGAACCTGGCGAAGATTGGGACTGGGATGCTATCGCTGCTGAAGGATTGGTCGGAGTTGGCCCTGGAGCTGTTGGCGCTGCACTTGAAATGCGCGGCCCGCGAGCTAATTACTTTGGCAATGCACCTATCGATATTACTGGAGAAACTCAGACAGAGACTGGATCAACAGGTACAGTAAACCGTGCCGGGTATCAGGCGAATTACCAAACCTTTAACGATCCCGAATCCATGATGGCTCATTTCGAGGATGTTGTCCCTCAGGGCACAACTCCCGAGGAGCAGGATCGCAGGGCTGCATCGCTCGACTTTACCCGTCGCTGGGTAGATACAATGTTTAAAGTTCGTCCCGAAGCAATGGCTGGATTGAAGGTAGTAATTAGCGACCGTACTCCTGATGCAAATCTTAAAAATCGTGGAACTTTCGAATCTCGGGACGGTAATAACATCATCTATTTAAACGAGAAAGAATTCGCTCAGGATCCCATGGGTGCAATGCTTCACGAATCTGGTCACTTCGCCCGCATCATGATGCTCAAAGACGAAGAGCTCACGAAGCTATGGGGCGGATTAAAAGAGGGTGAACAGCTCGACGCTTATACTCAATACTATACTAAGGATTATGAGCGTAGCTTCGAGGAGCATGATGAAAAGACTCAGAAAAAGATTCGTCGTGCATTTAATAAGACTGATAATGAAGTCCTCGCGGAAGAGTGGTTTTCTTACCAATGGGCAAGAGTGCTCAACTCGAATTACAAGCCTGACAAATCTGTTAAAGGTCTTGAAAAGTTCTATTCCGGGTTAGTTCGTCCATTATTCGCAGAGTTTACTGGGAGCGAAAAAGCAGCAGGTGATAAGAAGGGCAATGAATTCATGCTCGACGAGCAAATCCGACAGTTTTTAGAGGATGGATTTACTCCTAGCATGCAGACCGAGTTCGATAATGCTCAGTCTCAGCGAGATGCTCTTGGAGCTTTGTATGAAGAAGGGCTACCTACTCAAAAAGAGGCAAACCGAGTAGGTAAGGCTAGAAGCAAAATACCTGGCCAGCTTCAGAAAAAGCTAAAGGCCATGGGCCTCGCGCCAAAGAAAGCGGCCCAAATGGCTAGAACATTAAACGCCATGGCCGGGGAGAAGATTTTGTCTACGGATCCCAAGACCTACAGTACATTCTCTATCGCTACCGCAAGAGCCGCGGGGCAAGAGACGGAGGAAAATCCGAACCTAGTAAAATCCGCTGAAGGTGGCGTACAACCTTTCACAGATAAAAAGATTCCGGTTAAAGAAGAAAAAGAAGTTAAGAAGGAATATCCAAAAGCTAAACCTTTGCGAGAAGGCTTAAAAGAGCCTACACAAGTAATACCATCGGAACAAAAAATAGACCGGTCTGACTTGGTTAAACCAAAAGACCAAAAGATCGCTTCGCTTGAGAAGCAAATAGAGCGCACCAAAGAATTAGCTAAAAAAGCGGACACTCCAAAAAAGAAAGAGGCTTTCGAAAAGAGAATCTCTTCGCTCGAATCAGATCTGACATCTCTTAAAAATAGAGACAAGCTCCGGGTTTACCCGCCCACCAAGACTGCAAATAAACCTAAACCGCAAACTACGAAGCTTTCAGACTCTGAAAAAGGTAAAAGGTTAGAAGCTCAAATCGCTAAGACCCAGGAAAAATTAGACCGGGCTAAAAGCGAAGCGGAAAAGAACACGCTCCGCCGCCAGATCAAAATTTTAACTTCTAAAATTGATACCGAGCTTAACAAAGCAGCGTCTCCAGCTTTCGTAGGTCGCGAACCAAAGAATAAGCAGGTAAAGCGGGACATGTCTGAGCGTGTAGAGCTCGGTAATGCACCCGCGCAGAAACTTACCAAGGCCCAAGAGAGAGCCTCTGACGCAAAGGCTCTTATCGATCGTTTAGGTGCTGAGATGGCTTTGGTTACCAAATCAGTCATTACTGATCCTAATAAAGAGAAAGAAGCCTTTGAAGCTCTTAAAGCTGTTAAGAAAAAATTTAAGAGTCTAAAAAATTTAGATGATGCAATCCGAGCGCATCTAGTAGAAACAAAAAAAGCGAAGGGTACCTTCGCAACAGGGAAGACTATATCCAGCGTCCTAGACCTTGAGACCTTAATCCGTCTATCTCCGTCCTCATTCATCGGGGAGTTAGAAAAAGCCATGGATCCTACGACTGGTAAAATTCCAAACGCCCAGGATATCGAGGACATGGCTTTAGAAGCTCGGGAACAAGTTGAATCTAAGAAAGAAGTTATCGAGTCCAGAATTGCAGAAGTTGACAGGGAGATTCGATCGCTTGAGGACGGAAGGTCTGAGCTGCAATCCGCAAGCCAAAAGCCGGAGGCCGGAGACACAACCGTTGAGGCTGAGATTAAAGAGCTTAAAGAAATCCGCAAACGCTTGGTAAATAATCTACAATTAATCGCTCCTGAAAACTTAAGCCTTGATTGGAAAGATGTGTCGCATCCGCTTCTTTGGTACAGAATAGCTGAAGGTAAACCCGGTACTGACAGCAGAGAATTACTGAGCGAGCCTCAGAGTTTAACATTTGGTATGATGGCAGACCCAACATCGTATGCTGCGAGAGGTATCTCAGTTTACAAGACAAAGCAAGATGCAGATAAGGATAGGCCTAGAAACGAAAACTCCTCGCTAACCCCTCAGGAAGAGCTTTGGGACTTTGTAACTGGTGGGTTTGACGAGAGCATAGCGCCTCGAGGACAGTTTGCTCCCTACGGCGTAGCTGAAGATGGGGTGGTTCGTACTTTAGACAATTTTAAACTTATACTTCAAGCGGTTAAAGCTTCCGCCATGTTCCCTAAGCAAAGGGATATTGGTTCTAAGTCCATGGGTCGCGCACGGTATGCTAAAAACACTAAGGGCGGGAACGAGCAGGCCCGTAAAGGATATCCTAGCGGATATACGACAGACAAAGGTGCTAGCTATGCTGCGATTATTGCCGAGCGTATTCGTGAAAAAAAGCTTACCGGAACCAAGAAGAAGGGCTCCGAAGAAAAAGCTTACCTAAGTATTGATCTAGTATCCAACGACCCGACGATCGAAGAAGTCCTCGGTCTGGCTATGGCAAACGGAAGAACTCTTGAACTTCTAGGAGATCCATCGGACTCGATGAAAGATTTTGATCAGGCAATGTTCATCATAGCTCGGGAGAATATGAAATCCGAGATGGTTGAGCGCGAGAAAGCAGCAGGTTCGAAGACACAGTTAAGTGAAGACGGCACAAAAACCATCGACTTCAGTGAATCAACCATCGATCGCCCCAGTTTCTTAGATGGAAAAATGCTAACCGCTAAATCAAAGGCGGTTAAGGGTGGAAGTACTACAAGTTCTGTGGACGATATTTTTAAAGGAAGCCGGAAAGGTGGAGTGCCTACCGACATTGATCAGGAAACAGACTATGCGGAGCAAGCAGGAGATCCTTGGCCTAAGGTCCAAGGCTCGGCAACTTTTTCAAAGACTCTTGCCGGTATCGTTAGTACCAAGGCTAGAATTAAATTCGAGACTGACTACATAAACTATGTCATTGAGAATGTTCAGTCTGCAATTAACGGGTTTAAGACAAGCGAAGCTGGTGTCCCCGGTCAGTCTCTGGAGCAGAGAGAGGTTGAAAATAAGAGCCGCGAGGTTACCAAAAAGGTGTACCGAAAGGACGGCTCCATGGACAGTGAACAAGCCAAGATACTTGGCATGCCGCTGAGCGATAAAAAAGTAAAAGAGACTTTCCCCAAGCTTACTGGTAAAACTCCACAAGTTGCATTCGAAGAATTCGACAACTTTTTAAACCAAGCAAAAGATAACCCGACTTATTCTAAGGCTTTCATTGATTTTCTTACTGCTCGCAGAGAAGTTTTTCTCAACAGCTTAGTAGAAACCAAAAAAGGAAGAGACTCCCTTGAGGAAGCAATTAAGAGCTTTGACTCCAGTAAAGAAGGTGCTGCTCGGGTAGCCCTGCTTGAAGAAATTGCTGAAGGTGGTGATGTCGTACTTGCAAATAAAAGAATTATTAAAGGCTTCGATATTAAGCCCGAGAGCGAGTATAACTACCGCAGACCGTTAGAAAGAACTTCGGAAACGGTATCAGCGAAAGCTGGGCGGGACAGTTTTACCGCATCAAAAATATACGAGACTTTTGATGTCATGACTGCCTTTGCTGCGGGTCGTACTCTTGACGGGAAAGACTTCGAAAAAGAGCAGACCAATATCGGTAAGTCGGAAACTATGCCCGACCGACCAATTGAAGTAAGCAAGGAAGAATCGGATCTTCTATCTTCTGTCGATATTAACGCTGTAGACTTTGCTAACTGGTACTTAAAGAGCGGTAAGCCTGAAGATCAAATGCGAGCCCTTCAATTTCTACCCTCTTCGCAGACGAGCAAAGACGGTAGCACAATCCAGCAGTTACCCGGTGGCCTCGGAGAGGGTCTACTCCCTTATGTATTCATGGATTTCGCTAGGTCCATGTATGAGAAGCTGGGGATTAAAAGTTTTGATACTAATGTAGAGAATGCCCGAAAAGAATCAGGAAAGAATCAAAAAAGATTCAGGAAATTCTCAGAGGTTAAAAAGAACCTTCCTGCTTTTAAAAAGGTAGAAAAGCAAAAGAAAGAATTAGAGAAAGCTTATGATTCTGCCAAAACAGCAGACGAAAAAGCTGTGCTAAAGGACGGCATTGATAATATGGATAAAGAGCTTCAATCAATGCGTTTGGACCAGGCTCCACAAGATTCTAATTTCCAATGGAATTTCGAGCGTGGACAGCTGCTTTTTAATGGTAAGCTTGCTAGCTTCGACGCGTTTCTCGACAAAGAAAAAAGGCTGGATCCCGCTGCAATGGCGGCGTTGGGAAAGCCCATCGTCCAAGCGGTCTTAGATGCAGAAGCTATTGATGTCTACCGCCAGACAGATCCTAATGCAGAAAACCTTCTTCAGCGGGATACGCAGAAGGGTGGAGCAAGAGAAGACAACAGCGCAGACATGCGCGACGACACCGGAAATGAGGATACTCAGGTAGCGAAGGCTCCAAAAGGCCAGCTCGACTCAGGCATGTCTCAGTTTGATTCTACTTTCATAAAGAAAAGCGATATTAAGATGCGCGACGATCTTCAAAAGCTCGCAATGGCTGAGTTTAAAGAGAATCCCGAAATTCTTGAGCGTCTGTCTTATGAGCAGCTATCCGAGCTATTAAAAGAGGACATGGGCCCTGTTACCGAGGTTCTTCAAAAAGAAGTGGAAAAGCGCGCACTTAGAAAAGATATAAGCATCACCTTCTCACCGGAAGGTACTTCAAAGATCCTAAACTCCGACGCCAAGATTTTAACCAGCGACGCAGACCCAAATCTTGCGAAAGCAACCTTGCTTGGTCGGATCGCGGGCGATAGCGAGCTGATCAAAGAATTTAAGGAATGGGCCGGAGGTAAAAAGCAAAGCCTGAGCAAAGGTAGTCTTAAAATGGATCTGGTAGACCGTGCAGACCCTCTTAATCAATTAAACAAATTATTCCTTAAAGGATTTGAAGCTGTCGGACTGGACAGTTCGAACCCGCTATATAAAGCTCTTAATGTTCACGGTAAATACTACCAGTTTTTCGGAGAGGGTGATAACAGCGTAGAGCAAGCTAGACTTGAATATTACGAGCCTATGATGGAGCTCATGCGCGAGTATAATGTCGACGAAAAGAAAATTGGGGAGTACCTAAACGCCCGGGCAGCCCCGAGTAGAAACTTACAAATCGAAGCTAAAGCTTTGGAAGCTCTAAAGGAGATGGAAAAAGATCCAGAAGGCCCCAGAAGCGAGAAGTATAAAAAGATTGAGAAGTTTTTCTTTAATACGACTGAAGATGGTAAACGTACGATCAAGCGAGACTCGGGAATTAGTACTGAGACTGCGCTCAAGGTTGTGGCTGAGATGGAGAAAGAGCCTAGGTTCGTAGAGTTCTTAGACAAGTTTCTTATAAAATATTATAAGATGAACAAGGAAGGTTTAACTACGCTTGCTAGCACAGGTATGATCGGCCAAGACACTGTTTCAAAAGAGGGTATAAATGAAGTTGAGGCTATGAGAAAAGCGATGTCCCGCTTTGATTTTAAAGGGGGTAAAGCTGATAAGTACGGTAATAAATATAAATCTAAAGTATCTGCACTTGAGGATAATTATTCTTACTCTCCACTCCAGGGATTCGAAGGAGAGACCGAGAATTTCTACGAGCAAGAAGCAGCCTGGGAAGAGTTTGGCGCAGGATCAAATGCAACAGGAAAAGGGTTTGACCAGAAGAAAAGCGATCTAATCCTACAAGGCGCTTTTGGTAGGTATAAGTCAGGCGCACCTGACCCATCATTGACTTTAGGAAATTCTTTTAGGCAGCATATCTCTAGCGCCATTCTAGCTCAAAAAAATACAGTGGCTCAGAAATTTGGTATGGTTTACGGAATGATGCGTGCCGTAATTTACGACAAAGACGGTAACGAACATTTCAATGCGAACCGGCTTACTGAAGAGGAAAAGAACGATCCGATATACCAAGCATACGAAGAACTAATTAAATTAAAAGAGCCCGGTAATGAGACCGCTTTTAAAAACCTAAAGTCTGAGTTCGACCAAATTTTTGACCCGAAAGGTTTTGAAGAATCTGAAACGGTGACCCAATACGAACTACAGGAAACAGGAGAGATTGGAATTGTTCGCCGCGAGATGAGTCAAAAATTTAAGAATGATCCGACAGCGTTTACCTATCGAAGAAACGGGATTCCCCAATTCATAAAATTCACAAGCAAAAGCGAAGGTCTTAGGATGGCGGATACAATGAAGAATTTAAGGTATGAGAATTTACCTCAGATCCTTCAGGGCTTTAATACAGTGACTCGTGGAATGGCCCAGATGTTTACCTCAGCCAATCCGGCTTTCATACTACCCAACTTCTTTCGAGATGTTGCAACTGCCGCGATTCATTTAGGTGAAGATGATAAAAAGGTTCTAATCAAAGACGCATTAAACTTTAAGAATCTTAGCGGTTTCATGAAAGAAATCTATAAGGTTGAACAAAAGATCCATAAAGGAATCAATCCGAACACTAAAGATAAAGAGATCATGAATCTCTTAGCATCTGGAGACCCGAAAAAGATACTAGCGTCCGGAAACCGTCAGGCCATGTTCCAATACTTTAAAGAGGCTGGTGGTAAGGTTGGATATTTTAGGCATGAGTCTCTCCCTGAAAAGATCAAGCAGATCCAGAAAGATCTGAAGGGTAAAAAGGGGTGGACGAAGAAAGGTTGGAAGGGAATGTGGCAGACCATAGATTCTATGAACACTGCCGTTGAAAACTCCATTCGTGCATCTACATTTTGGGCAGCGATTAAGGATGGAAGATCTACTGACGAAGCAGCTCACATCTCAAGAAATGTAACCGTCGACTTTAATCAAAAGGGCAACCTCACACAGACCTTTGGCGCACTCTATGTATTCTTTGGTGCTTCGGTAAATTCCATGCATAGATTTTATAGGACCTTAAGTCGCAGGACTCCGGCCCAAAGAGCAGCTCTTATTGGTGGAATGGCCAGTGCTGCACTTATCGTAAATCTGTTTAATCGATTAATGGACGACGATGAGGACGAAGAGATTCCAGACTACGACACTATTAGCACATATAAAAGAGACACTAATTTTATTCTTCCTGTACCCGCTGGTCTTCCTGACTTCTTTAACGACGAGAAAGATACTGGATACTTCAGTCTACCACTTCCCTTAGGTTACAACTTATTTTGGACAATGGGTCAGGTCATGGGAGATATGGTCGCAAAGAATGTATTTAATAGGGGAGGGATGGGATTCTTTGGTAGTGCTACTCGTGTACAAGAAAGTTTCTTAAATGCATTCAATCCAGTTGGCGGTGCTAGTTTAATAACAGCAGCATTTCCAACAGCCGTTACTCCTCTTGTTGAATTGTACGCGAATAAAAACTTCATGAATAAACCGATCCGCTATGCTGATCGTCCATTCGAAGTACCTAAACCCGCACATATGCAGGATCCTAGGAGTACACCGGATCACTGGACTAAACTATCCCGATCGATCAATGAATTCATGGGTGGTAGCGATGATGTAAAAGGTTCGCTCGCGGGCATGATGGGTAAAAACCCACTATACTACAATTCTGACGAGGATATAGAATTTGATATCTCTGGTAATCAGATGAAACATTTACTTTACGGATACCTTGGTGGCCCTGGCCAGATAGCTGACACTTTATTTGGCGGTATGTTTTCTGCAGCCAAAGGAGATTTATCCGTGAAAAACATTGGTGACATTCCAGTAGCTAATCGTTTCATGCGAGCCACGACCTACGGATCTGCGACCCGCAACTCATTTCTTAATCTGCGTGACGCTACCAAGAATGCCGAGAAGGTTATGAAGTCTGCAAAGATTCTAGGACCGAAGGTTTATACCACCGCACTGAACGACAATAAAAAACTCTTACAACTATCATCGCAGATTAGTGCATTTGATAAACAGAAGAACAAGATGCGCAGACTGAAAAAACAGATCGAATCTTCTAAGGCGTTGTCTGATAACCAGAAAACGCAACGGGTGGACGAGTTGCAGAAGAAAGAGTTAACTCTTATGATTGCGGTCATAAAGAAAGCTCAGGCTCTCGGAATTTCATAATAGTTCATGAAGGAATCAAACCTTAAGTTAAACAAGAAACAGGAAGAAAAACTCGTCGAGTATACGCTCGAACGGGTCAGACAACTTAAGGAGGATAACCGCGAACGTATTGAGACGGATAAGATCTCTTGGAAGACATATCATAACGATCGTACAGACCGTGTGTCATACGATGGTATATTTAGTCACTCGAATCTTTCGGTACCCATGACTTCTCTTGTCGTAGATCATTTCATGGCACGGGCCGAGGATGAGATAACCGGGACGAGTCCCTACTTTAAATTCGAAGCCCAGGGAGCGAGCGACCTGGAAACTGCCGAGGGATACGACAAGTATTTCAACTGGAAAATTGAGGACCAAGCAAAGACACGCGAGCGTCTTGAAGAATCATATCTTCATTTATTTATCCAGCGTGCATTAGTTCTTAAGTCTACATATCGCGAAGATATATCCGTCTGGTATGATTATGAAAGAAATGGATTGTTCAATAATCAAACAGGTGCATTTGAAGAGATCCCAGGCGAAGGACCAATCATTGAAGGAGAATCTCAATTCATTCCCGAAATCAATCCTTTGACCGGAGAAACAGAACTTCGACTTGCGACCGATCCAAGTTTTCAAATGATCCCTGGAGTTCATGAATTTCAACCCTTACCTCAAGGGGTTCCCACCCAACAGGTAAAGTACAGAGGTCCAAGGTCGGAGGTCATAGACTCAGACCGTTTCCTTTGCCCGAGTACCGCAGAATCTGTGGACGAGGCTGACATCGTTGTAGAATTGTATGACAAAGATTTAAAATGGGTTCGTGACATGTTTATGAATCGGGACTGGATATCATTTCCTGATTATTTAAACCTCATGAAAAAGGATGCAAATCCAAGGTCGGAGGTCGAAGAGAATGAGGAGAGAAAAGAAAACCTATCGTTTGACTCTGATGAAAATCCAGTCGTTCCAATCATTGAATGTTGGATTAAACGAGATGTTCTTGGAACTGGAACACCTCAAGAATTTTGCATCTTTATAGATACCGAGACTGAAAAGCCTATCTATTATGAATATGTTGCGAAACTAACTCCTGATAACAAAGTTCCATATACCGCAGTTTCCATCGGGAAAGAGCGGAACAAGTGGTGCGGAAGTAGTTTGCCCGAAAGAATTCGTAGCTTCCAAGAATATGTAGACCGCCAATTTAATTCTCAGAGCTACCGTAATGAACTCGCTGCTAATCCGATCATTGGAATCAATGCTCAAGCTGTCGAGGACGAGCCTGAAGATGTTGAACTCCATGCCGGAAAGATTTTTGAATTAAAGGATCAATATAGCATTGATGACTTTATAAACTTTGCCGCTGTCCCCAATGTCGATGTCCGAACTCAAGACTTGATTGATTTTGTATTTGGAATTGTCCAGCTCTGGCTCGGAGTTTCTAATATGGCACAGGGAGATTATCAGGCATTAGCTCCTGCTAATACAGCAACAGGAGTGGAAGCAACCCTTCGCGAGGCGTCTAAGATTGGTCGTCGTTGGATGCGTCGAATTGTTCGTGGTTTTGAAGAGCACTTGACCAAACTCGTTCAAGTAACGATGGCAACGATCGATGAAGAAGAAGTATTTGAATATATGGAAGGTGATGTTCGTGCCTTTGGCGTGATGTCCCCAGAAGCAATTCGTGATATCGGAATAAATGTTCGAGTCATGCTGTCTCAGGACCAAGGCCAACGGGCTATTGAAAAAGCCAATCTCGCATTGCAAACACAAGACAGATACTTCCAATCTCCTCCAGAGATGCGTCCTTTCATGCGTCCTATGCTTAAACGCATTCTTGATGCTATGGGATTCGAGAAGACCGATGAATTTTTACCTCCAGAAGCTCCTGCCGATCCAAAGAGCGAGGCAGAGATTGCCAAGATGCTTGGTGACAATGCCGCACAGGGCGGGGGCGAAAGCCCAGCTCCAAGGGATGGCGTATCTGCCGTCGCAAGTGGTATGGGTAATAGTAATCCCCAAGGAATGAATCAATATCAGCAATAAATATTTATGAGAAAGTACAAAAACGGAAAAACTAAGGAGCCTAGAATCGAGCAAACCCGTGCGATAGAGCGTAGGACTAGTGCTAACCACGAAACCGTCGAGCAACAGTTCGGATCAGGTTTCCCAAAATTTGGATCCTCTCTCGGAGTATCCTTTGATGGAGATGCTGGAAAGATTTCTAAGACCAATCGCGCTAAATCTGTAGAATGAGCGATCTTGTTGTCTTCGATCAACTCGCGGACATAAAAAAATTAACGGTCGATGAAGCTTTTATCCATCTTGAAAAACGCTTTCAAAAGGAGCGAGCAAGATACCTCTCCCGCATGCTTGATAAAGATACGCAGCCGGAGGAAACTATCCAGATTAAATCGATCATTAACGCACTTGAGGGCTTATCGCCTCTGGCTCTTGCGGAGAAAGTATTAAAGATCGAAGCTAAGAATCGTAAGGTTAAACATCCTGAATTGTTCAAGACTAGACGCAATCCAACCGGTTGATCGTTGTAACGCACAAACCTATTTTATCCTTATATAACCCAAACCTTAAAATATTTTTACTATGGCTAATATAAATGTAACTTGGACCACTAATCCTACCGACACTTCTGACATCGATTCTTACGAAGTCTTTGTATGTGACGGAACCGCAACGGGTCACTTCACAACTGCAGCAGCTCTTCAAACTAAGCTCGACGCTATTCAAGGTGGAGCAACCGCAGCTTCTCAAGGGCTTGAGCTTATTGAAAGCATCACCGACCTGACTGCAAAATCCATAACATCACCTCACACTTTAAGTGCAGGAAGTTATCACTTCGGTATCGCATCAAAAAACCAAGGCGGTTTTAAAGTCCAAGACGACGACGCTGTCTTCCCTTTTCCCGTAACCTAACACCCTTTGACCTATGCCCCTCGTCTCAAGATGGGGCTCCAAGGTCACTTCGGTACCTGCCCGCGAGCCCAAGGCCAACAGCCCGAAGCCAATAACTTTAACTGCTCGGCCTATACCCGTTGACCTAGAGTCAAAGGCCGAAAGCCTTGGGTCTTTGGTCGGAAGGCCTATCCCGGTTAAAGCATGAGCTATTCTAAAAAAGTACAGAAAGCTAAAGCTACCCGGTCTGACCATCGAAAGGCTAGGGCTGTTGCCGGTTCAATTAATCGAACCGCACTTAAGAGGGACTCTAAAAAGTTTAAAAGTCTTGAGCGTGAACATGATCAGGATCAACGCTTTGGAGGTAATTTAAAATCGGTATATTTTGATTCCGATGGTGATGGGTATAAAGATACCTACGGCCGTGTTTACCGCTCCGGGGTTGTTGGCAAGCCGGGTGTAGAAATCCCTACCTTTGGACATATCGTTCCTCCGGTCTCTGGCCCGACTGGATTATTAGTATCCAAGTTAGTATCTAAGCCTGCTAGTGGCCCAAGCGATTTAATCGCTCGCATACTCGCTCCAGCTAATGGCCCAACCGGATTAGATGCATCCGTTAGTATTCCAAATTCTGGCCCTAGTGGATTAGATGCAACTGTTAATATTCCAAATTCTGGACCAACCGGATTAGATGCATCGATTAGCATTCCGAATGCTGGCCCTAGCGGGTTGGATGCGGTTGTCAATGCTCCGAATTCTGGCCCAACAGGCTTAAATGCATTTGAAGGAATTCCAGACGCACCTGTTTCCGGCCCGACAGGATTAGGTGCATCCGTTAATGCTCCGGCTAATGGCCCAACGGGTTTAGGTGCATCCGTCATTGCTCCGGCTAATGGCCCGACAGGGCTAGGCGCATCCGAAGTGTTTACCGCGCCAGCTAACGGCCCTACAGGGCTAGGCGCATCCGTTAATGCTCCGGCTAGTGGCCCGACAGGGTTAGGCGCATCCGTTAATGCTCCGGCCGAAGGTCCTACAGGATTAGGCGCATCCGTTAATGCTCCGACTAGCGGCCCGACCGGTCTATCTGCGGCTAAGCTTACGCTTAATATTAATATCGAAGCGAGTCAGGACACGATTGTTGCTAAGACTACCGAGCCGGCCGGAACCATTGAATATGCTTCGGATGTCGGATATCTATTCATATACGACGGAACCGATTGGCATCATACTGACGGGGGTAACAGCTAACTAAGCCGTGGGAGATGTAAAAATATTTAATTCCGCTGGAGAGAACGATAACGAAAATACTATAACCTCTTCCGGTTCGTCTGTTGGTCGAGTAAAAGATCTTTATATGCTCAAATCTGAAATTACTGAGCTTGAGCAAAAGGTAGAAACAAACACCTCTAACTTTTCTAATTTGGTGCAGGATGCACCGGAGGATTTGGATACACTAAAGGAAATCTCTGATAATCTTGATCTTGAATCATTTTTAGATGCTTTGAACGGTCCAAAACCAGCCGCAGGCCCCTCAAATATTCAAGCAGTTCAAGTACCGTAAAAAAGTTCATCCATCCGATTGAGAAGAGCTGCATAACAAGGAATATATAGAACATGCCCAGCATTTTAGAAGCCTTAGGAACCTCTTTAAGCGGAAAGCTCGGAGAAAAATTAAATCTTGCCGGTGGTACTCTTACTGGTCCTTTAATTGTTCCCGAACCTACCGCTGCAAACCATGTAGCAACAAGTAGTCAAGTAACCACTCTTGAATCTGCTATTGGAAATTATGGCGACTTTGTGGCAAGCTCTGCTGATGTTACCGTCTCGGTCTATGATACCGCAGCAAATATATTGGCCCGAGCAAGCGATCCGAAGGGTACCGTTGCTGTAGCTAGCGATACCAACGCAATTTATTATTGGAGCGGAGCGGTATGGACTGCATCCAATATCGCAAGTATTCAAGCAGACAGCTTAGCCGCCGCGCGGACGCTAAATATTTCCGGCGATACAGAAGCATCCATCCGGTTACGCGAGGGAGATGCTACTGGTACTTTGATGTACGGAACGGATACCGACAAGCTATACATCTTCGACGGATCCGCATGGCACGAATATCAACCAGCAGCAGCATAAATACAAAGTGAGCGACATTAACACATATGCAAACCAGGCAGCGATCGACGCATTGTCTCCAATTGCTGGGGATCTTGTGGTTAATCGCGAGACTAATGCTCTACATCTTTGCACATCAATTAATCCAGATGTCTGGAAAATTTTCACAAATGACAGCACGGCCGTCGGATATATTGAAATCGATTTATTTGGTGCAGAAGCAACAATCCTAGCGGATACCACCCAAGATATCGGAACTGTCGCATTATCGGACGAAGGAAATCTTTTAGTATGGAACGGATCCGCGTGGTACATCTTTAATTATGACAGCTAAAATTACAAACTATTCATGAGTACATTTGAAGTAAAAACACAAGCGGAGATCGATGCCCTGAGCCTCGGTGCGGGCGCAAAAGGCCGCGCATATTTTAATGATACCACCAGCTCTATAGTTGCGTGGGACGGTGCGAATTGGCGATCTTGGGGGAGTGACGGGATAACTTTCGCTAAAGGATCAACAAGTGCAGACTTTGGTGGAACGAATGAGTATGTTTCTATAGCATATGCGGACAGCCTTAGCTTTGGTAATGGATCAAGCGATAGTCCTTTTAGTATTACTGCCTGGATAAAACCCGATGCATCTACAAGCGGTTTTAGAATAGTAAGTAAATCAGATGCTAGTAATGCAGAGTATGTATTTGCTACAGACGGTGCTGGTGATCTTAGGGTTTGGATATGCGATAGTACATTCTCTAATTATATCGGTCAAAAATCAACTGGTGGTTTAACCGCTGATACTTGGGAACATGTAGCTATGACTTACAGCGGTTCGGGATCTGTTTCAGGAATAAAACTTTACATAAAGGGTAGTGCTGTATCTCTTATCAATACTTCAACTGGCTCTTACACCGCTATGGAAAATCATTCAATGGCAGTAGATATTGGACGATTAGTTTTATCAGGCGGTACAAGCTACACTGATGGGCATATGGATGATGTGGCGATTATAGGTAAGGAGCTATCGGCTGGAGAAGTTTCTAGCATTTATAACAACAATCGCTACCCAACTGAAAATGTAAGCCTGTATAGATTTGAAGGTAATGCGAACGACAGCGTAGGATCAAACAACGGCACGGCTCAGAATAGTGTAGTGCTTAACTCAACAGATGTAAGACCGTAATATGAAGACTTATGTTATTATAGATTCCTCCGAGGTTAGTAGCGTAGACTTCGACCAAGTGTTAGAAACATCCGCAGAAACTTTAAGGTTCTCATTAGACGGCACTAAGACATTTGTTAAGTACGAAGGCACACAACCATTCTTTCTGCTCGGCAAGACGGAGCATAGTCACGAAGAGATACTTGCGATCTTAGCAGGCCCTGAGTGGACGAGCGACTATATTATCTGATGGCAACCCTTGATATACAAACAACCCGCCCAGAAGGCAACTCTATCCCCGACGGGAAAGCATATTTCGAGACGAGCACAAATCAATTCATCGTCTGGGATGCAACCGCAGGCGCATGGATACAGCTCGATTCCGATGGCACCGGGAGCTAGGCATTTAACACCTATTCCGTAGACCTAGACGGCACGAATGGCTTAGTTAGGGTGCCTCACGCTGCATCTTTAAATATATCAGGCGCTTTTACAATGTCTGCTTGGGTTTATTTCACTGGAACATCTTCGGGTAACATAATGTCGAAAAGAGGAACCACAGGTGCGCCGCATTGGCAGTGGTATATAGATACAGATAATTCTAATAAACCTACATTTATCGGAAACTTTAATTCTACATTAGTAGCAAGTATAGGTATAAGTTTAAATACATGGACTCATCTAATGCTTGTAAGCGGCGGAACTGCTGTTGCTCATTACATTGACGGCATACAAAGGGGTTATAGTTCTGTAGGTTTAGGACCCTCTAACTCAAATGATATAACAATAGGTGCAGTTGATTATCCAACAAACGGTTCTCCTGTAGGAAACTTCAAAGGTTATATTGATGAAGTGTCTTTATTTGACACACACTCTACAGCTTTAACAACTGCGTTATCAACTAGCTTACCCACTGATCTAACATCGCTTAATCCGTTAGGCTGGTGGCGTATGGGCGATGGTTCTGATGGTAGTGGAAATGCTGACGGAACACTAGTTAATATAGATGGAACAAATTTTCCTCAGATTTACAATATGGCAACCGATGGGTCAGGTAATCGCATTACTGGCATTGACGGATCACTGACAAATATAGCATCAGCTAACGGAATTGTACCCGTTGTAAAATCTTAATAAATTATGAGCAGAAAATATGTAATAATTAATGCGGACGAAGTAGACTCCGTTGATTTTAGCCAGGTGGATGAGACAAGTGCTGACACAGTTAGATTCTCAACCGACGGTACACAAACATTCGTTAAGTACGAAGGCGACCAGCCCTCCTTCCTTAGCGGTAAACAAGAGCACACACACGAAGAGATACTTGCTATCTTAGCAGGTCCTGAGTGGACGAGTGACGAACCTTTCTAAACCGTAATAGCGATCGCTCCCCAGGAGCTGGATCCTAGATAGATATATAGCTTATTAGTATCGCTAGCTAATGCGATCGATCCGATAGGGTCATTCTCCCGGGCAAGTATACTTGCTTCTGTATCTACTACTTTAACCAATCCACGGTTATGCTCAGTTGAGCTGCGAACCGCAGACCCGATAGCGCTGGCTAGGTTACTCAAAGGATACCCCCAGACTATTTTCTACATCGTTTGCGAGGTATCGAATGACGCGAGAATTAACAAGTTTTCGTTCCCATCCATATTGTTTCGCCCATCGACGAACAGTACCGGAAGAGACATCCATCTTTTCCCGGATGATTCTTGGCGAAAGATATCGAATTTCTTTTGCGACCATTTCCGATTAGTAACGATTATGAGCGCTTCTTGCGACCGGTTGGAAAACGGTAGCATCCGATTGAAAAAGCGAGCGGGTAGGCGGATTATAGGAGCACAAAGACTAGGGGGAGGAATACAAAACCCTTTTTTTAACTAAACCAAAAATAACCCAGAATATATACATACTATGTCAAACATTCTTTCACAAATCGGTGCATCCGTAAAAACCAAGGTCGACGGCGTTCAAGCCAATGTCGAAGCCGAAGCAACCGCAAGAGAAGCAGCAATCGCTGCAGAAGCAGCGGCTCGCGGATCAGCAAACACAACCTTACAAGCCAACATCGACGCAGAAGCTAGCACCGCGCGTGCTGCTGAATCTGCTAATGCTACCGCTATTTCCTCTGAGGAATCCGCACGTATCGCAGCAGTAACTGGTGAAGCTAGCGCAAGAACCTCGGCGGACAGCACTCTTCAAGGAAATATTGATGCAGAAGAAACTGCAAGAATTGCCGCTGACGCAACTCTTACTACCAATCTTGCATCTGAAATCACTGATCGCCAAACCGCAGTAACCGGTGAAGCTACCGCACGTGCATCTGCTGATACCGCCCTTCAAGGTAATGTTGATGCTGAAGAAACTGCTCGTATTGCAGCTGACACTACTCTTACTACCAATCTCGCATCTGAAATCTCTGATCGTCAGACTGCAGTATCTAGTGAAGCAAGCACCCGTGCTGCTGCTGATACCGCCCTTCAAGACAATGTTGATGCCGAAGAAGCCGCTCGTATCGCTGCTGACGCAACTCTTACTACTAATCTCGCATCTGAAATCTCTGATCGTCAGACCGCAGTATCTGGTGAGGCTACTCTTCGTTCAAACGCTGACGCTGCATTAGACGCTGCAAAGGCTAACCTTTCTGGCGCAAGCTTTACTGGAGCGGTTAACGGAACTGATTTGGTACTTAGCGGTAATCTTACCGTTCAAGGTACTACCACCAGTCTCGAAACTGTTAACTCCCAAGTTAAAGACTCGATCATGCTCTTAAATGACGGAGCTGCAGACAACACTAACAACGGAAACGATGTTGGATTGATCATGGAGCGCGGAAGCTCTGAGGACAATGTTGCATTGGTATTCGACGAAGGTGAAGACAAATTCGTATGCTACAAAACTTCAGCTACCGCTGCTTCGACCGACATTTCTGGTGACGACGCAAACGCTGAGCTTATGGACATCAAAGTTAACGATGTATTCATCGGATCTGACAACCTTGGTTCCTTGGCAGAGTTTGTAGCCGCTCTCGGATAAAAATTCCTCCCTACACTACCTGACATTCATGACTTGAACGGGGGTCGGAGGGCTATCTCTCCGGCCCCTTTTCATATATGCGATTATTTACAACAGTTCTAGTCCTCGTTGCGATCTATATAATCGCAGCCATGACTTCGTCGTGTAGCATGAAGACCTTTGCACCTACCGCCCTGGGGGCTGTTGGTGGAGGAGTGGGCGCAATCGGAGGCCCGGGAACAGCATTTGCTGGAGCGGGTCTAGGAGCTGCCGCAGGGCAGATAATAAAAGAAAGTGATACCGTTCAATCTCAGGCTGAAAAGCTAAAAGCTTTAAGCGAAGGAGATGTATCAAAATTGGTAGAGCTTAAACTCAAAGAAGAACGCGGATGGTTCGAGAAGATGATAAATGGGGTGTACGACATCCTAATGATCGCAGCCCTGGCGATGGTCCTATACGTGGTATTCAATTTCTGGCACGGGCGGAAGCTCGTACAAAACATAAAGAAAAGTACAAACAGTTTTTTCGACACATGATAACAATGATTACGGACAACGCAGCAATACTAGGATGGACCGGCACAGTCGCCACGATTTCTATCGGTCAATGGAACGAGGCAATCGCTTGCATATGCGGTGTCGTTACTACGGTATACATGATTACCAAACTGATTAATTTAATTCGAAACAAGAAAGACTGAATCATGGCATTTAAACATTGCGAAGGTTGCCCAGAGAAAAAGAAAGCTCTGTGTGCAAAATTTAGAACCTGCTTATCTGAAAAAACAAAAGGATCTGCTAAAAAGGGCGAGAAAAAGCCCGTTAAAAAAGGTACCTACGGATAAGTTCCGTTTCCAACCGGTTACATATTTGTAGCCCAATGTATATCTTCGCGGTATGGAAACATCTACCGCGGAGGTTCACTCCCCGCAAATTGAAGAGGAACAGTTCAGCATTGAGAATGCGTCAACCGACGATATTCGTAATGCATTAGGAGTAACGCCGGAGACCAACGACCCGCAACCTGAGACCGTAGCCGAGGAGCAAATCCCGGAGACTGAGACCGTAGGCCAAGAGTCGCAAGTCGAAGAACTTCAGCCGGAAGCAGAGGCAGTAGCCCCTGAGTCCGAGATTGAAGAAACCGAGGAGGAGAAGCTCGGGAAGAGACGAATCCGTCCCCGTAACGAGTTAGATCAGCAAGTCATCGACCTTTACAGGTCTGAGGGCTTTGGAGGATCCTTCGCCGACGCATCCCGAATAATTTACGGACAAACTGCCGAACCTGTATCTCAATCTATTTCGCCCAATCAGGAGCAAGTCGAGGCGTCCGAGCCCGACCCAATCAGTGGCATCGATAAAGAATCTGACGAAATTCGCGCATCCATTCTGGAGCTTGAAGGATCAGTCGAGAAAGCAGCAGAAGATCTAGAGACCACCGAAGCACTTAGGCTTCAGCGTGAGATCATGAAAAAAGAACTTCAACTGCAAAACTTGACTCTCCGTAAACAGCAAGTGGAGCAAGAAAGAGAGCAGCAAGTTTATCAATCCCATCGTTCTAAAGCGATGGATAGCCGCGACAGAGTCTACAATCGATTTCCTCAGCTGCAGGATAAACAATCCGTTTATCGTAAACAGTTTGATGATTTCGTATCGCAGGCTCAGTCCGACCCCGACTACGCCGCAGTCTTTGAATCACCACGATGGCCAGAACTCATAGCAAGCGAATTTGCTTCGATTAACCCGATGCAGCAGGCACCGCAGGCTCAGCCCGCTCCAGCTCCTCAGGTTCCTCAACAAACCGCTCCGCAAATGGGTACACAGGCCAAAGTATTGACGACTGGGACTACGGCACAACCTGTAAACACTCCGGCTACCCCCGAAGGTTTACTCCAACAGCTTCCCAATATGAATACTAAAGATATTTATTCGCTATTAGGATCCCCTGGTGGAGCACAGCCAAGAAGGTAGTTAGGAGTACTAAAACCTAATCTTAAATAAATATATAAAATGGCTGAAAAACAAATCCCAGCATCTCCAAACCCATTCAGTAGCCCAGCTGCTAATGTTGATTTGGTAACTAACACTACTTCCTATCAAGGTCTTCTTGATGGTCCTAATTCTGACTTGCGCTCACGCCTCTGGTCCGAGCTTGTAACTCGCGACGCAAGAGAGAAAAATGTATTCGCAAAGTTCATCGGCGGCGAAGGAAGCGGTAAACCAATCACTGAAAAACGCGATCTTAGCGCAGGCGGATCTGACAAGATTACTTTCACAACTGTTGCTCCTATCCGTGGACAAGGTGTACGTGGTGAAGAAATCTTAAAGAACGCTACCGATACTCTTGATTTCGGAACATTCTCCGTTGAAATCGATCTCGTTCGTCACGCTGTTTCCTGGACCCAAGTCCTGAAACTTATGAGATTCACCGGTAAGACCATTGACCAGCTTTCAGCTGAAGTCATGTCCGAGTGGATGTCCCGTACCGAGCAAGACCAAATTCAATATGCATTGCGTCAAATCTGCACCGCTAAAGGATCTTCAAATGTACTTTCCGGATACGGAACAGGAGCAGGCAGCGAGCTTAAATATGTTGACGGCTTAAGCACCGACATCATCCAAGAAGCTAAGCAAGCACTTATCGCCAATGGCGCTGAGCCAATGAACACTGGTGGAGACGAAAACCAAGAAATTCCTGGTTACTTGTTCTTCGCACCAGACGCATGCTTACGCCCATTGCGCTCTGATCCCGACTACTTGGAAGCAATTACTCAAGCCGACAGCCGTGGGCCAGAGAACAAATTGTTTTCCGGAAGCTATGCTAAATGGGACAACAACATAATTGCTAACCATAATGTTCTTATCGACACCGCTCGTGGACGCCAAGGTTCTCCATTACTTCCTACCTTCTACAACTTCGATACCTTGACTCAATCGGGTTCCGACCTTGTTATCGGTGGTGGTGACGGAGATTACACCGCAAACTTCCGTGGTGTATCCATTAACATCCCTGGTGGCGGAGGAGAAACCTTCGCAATCGATGAGGGGGATAATTACATCTTGGCTATCGATACAGCAGGTGCATACAAACTGTATGAATACACCGTTGGAGCTACTACTACTGTTAATAGCATAACCTTAACCGAAAAAACTGACACCTTGGTTGCGACCAAGACTGACAACGTATTCGCACAAGGTTCCTTATTCGTTCAAGCTAATTCGATCGGAACTCCTATCGGATACGCACTTGCGATGGGTAAAGACGCTATGTACTTCGCTAAAGGCAAGATCTACGGTGAGCAAATCTTCCATTACGACGACTTCGCCAACTCCGGAAACGAAGCTCATTTGAGCGCTGTTGGTGTTCAGTCCGTCTACGGTATGGCTGCTCGCAAGGACACACGTGGTCGCGTTCCTTCCGTACAACTCATCGAAGTTGTTCGTCAGGTTCCTGGCTTATCGTTGACCCAAGCGTAAGTTCTATGCCGGCTAGGATTTCTACAATCCAACCCTAAAACTTGGCCCCCCGTCCTGAATATTGGGCGGGGGGCTTTTTATATAACAAATAAAGTCATGAAAATTATAATTATTGGTAAGAGAGATCAAATGGGCACGACACCATCCATTCGCGTAAAAGGAATGAGCCAGGTGCGATACAATTTTATATGGGATAAGGAAATTAGACATTATGCCTATGAGCCTAAGAATCAAAAAGAGGTAGATGATATCTTTCGGACTCAGGGAAGACTTTACAAAACCATGTTCTTTTCCGTTTGGCTTGCTCCCGAGACCGAGCCGGAAATTCCGGAAGCTAGACTCGTAAAAGAAGGAATGATCAAGCAATCATTGGCAGAGGCAGAGGTCGCAAGCACAAAGCCAAAGGCCAAAGGTCGCAAGAAGCAACCGGTAGAGAAAGAAATACAGCCTGCGTAATATGTTACAATGGCCGCCATTACATATTTAGATCTAAAAGATCAGCTTGCGTCCATGCTGGGTGCGAGCGAAGTTTCTGATCTTCCACCTATTGACCAGAAGCGTGTTGGTATGTGCATTAACCAAGCATACCGCGAATGCTATCTTCCAATTGATGGGAAGCGTCCAATGTGGGCACAGAAACGATTCGAAGTATCCTTTCCAGAAGGTGTTCCTGGGGTAGAACTATCATCAAATATTGTATCTGTTGATAAGATTCCTGAGCTCTTAGGAGAGGGACCGCTCTCTCCAATGAAAGGACCGGAGGATGAGATCCGTGCGCGTGCTATATTTAGTTGGGACTTTCGAGCACCTAGCGGAAGAGGTTTAAACTTTCCACAATTTAAAGATAATGAACCCGAGGTCGGCCGTCCAATTTGGTACTATTTAGATAGCCGAAATCAGGGAGAGGATGGAAAAGTAATCCCTCGATTATATCTCTATCCAATTCCTGATAAAGCATATGAGGTTGAATTCTTTGCTAATGTTCTACCTTCCGAGCTTGAACTAGATACCGATGAACCACGCATGCCATCTGATACTGTATGGGATATATTATTTCCTATCGCACAGGCTAAGATGCTCGCGGATCCAAGGTACAATGGAGACAATCGTGAAGTCTTAATGCGAATAGGGGAGGAAGCTAGAAAAAGACTTAGGACTTTGGTCTCACCTCAAAAGCATAAAGGTTCTCTTCGTTTAACCAAGCGTCCGGGCTGGTAAGTATATGAGCAGAGACCTGACAATCAGGCTGCTCGGCCGTCCGCAGGTATCTTCTGATAAGCGTACCGGGTTTAGCAAAGTATCTCGTCGCTATGTTGTCCAAGGCCCACGGGCTACACTTGCTGGTATTGTTGATTCTACAAACCCGTTGTTCTTACCTTATGGCAGTACGGACGAAGAATTTCTTGATTATTATTTAATCGAGCAGACTCTCGCTCCCGCAAGCGGGACATTAGATAAAGCATATCTTGTTCGCGAATTTTTACAGATTAGTACGAGTGCGATTCAAGAGGCGTATACACAGACCAATGATTTAATCCGTGTGCGCAAACGCTTCGCTGTTCTTCGCAATAATGATACGGCTCTCGGATATGGAACCTTGTGGGCTAAACACCCTAGCCAAGCTAGTACATATGCGGAAGATCCCTGGGAGTATGCACCCGCATGGATAAGATCCGCTACTCCAGGATCTAAGAATTATAATGTCGATAATGCGGATACTGATCACGGATTTGGTACCGATATCCCGCAGGTCGGATCCGGAAGCCTTGGAACATTTGCCGGAGCTATTGCGAGCTCAGGGAATTGGATGGAAGGATATTCTGTAATGACCCAAGCTGGTTCCGGACTAGATGTATGGACGGTCGAATGGGTTACCCATGCCGCACCATACTGGATTCTCGGTACTGGGAGCGGGAATAGGAATAGAACTTCTTCGGTTAATGTTGTAGGCTTTGACGGTAACGGCTTGTACACCTCGGAATCCCTAGCATCTTCTGGAAGTGTTTCTTACACGACTCGGGCAATGACATATAACTTTTTTGTGCGGGCTAATTCGATTCCATCGAATCTCGCGGAGATTGGTGGTGGATCTGCATCTGTATCTTTTAGCCCAACCGTCAGCTATGATTACGCCGTTACAGATAAAGAAGATAAAACAACTTACTTTAGAAACATTATTAAAAATAGCGTTTGGGGCGGAAACAATTCTTTGTCTATTGACGGTAAGAATGTTGGCTCTGTTTCTGGAAACTCCTTAATTCTTGACTTTACTGCGGAGCCCTCTGGTAAAGCCGGTTCTGATGGAGTGATACCTTTTAAAGACTCCGATCTCGCAAACTTTAGAGGCGCTCTCGTAAAATCTATAAAAGGAAACATCTCTTGGACTATGACCAAAGCAGGCTATAGCTGGTCCTCCAGCTCAGGTACTTTCGGCCAAACAAAAACATCAATAACTCCTCTATTTTCAAAAGGATCTGAGAAGATCTGGAAGGTAGCCATTACATATGTTGGAGGATGATCAAAAGTTTGAAGAGCTCGAATCTAAGCTCGCAGCTTTAAGCTCGCAGGTCGAAGACCTTGAGCAAGAGACCGAAGTCGATCCGTTCTTCGAGGACGATGTTCGTAGGGTAATAGACGATTTTAAAAGCCGTGAGCTCGCAGGTCTTGAGTCGGAGGACGAAGATTTTGATGATGATGAGGACTCTAGCTCGGATGATTTTATAAGCGTTCAGACTACAGCAGGTCCAAGCTTTAAAACTCATTGGATTGCTCCGACATCCTGCAATAATATGACCCGCGACCTTGCCCGCGATGCCTTTGTCCAGGGAGCAGCAGATAGGTATGGTACCAGCCAGCAAGTAAACAACGGAGATGTTCTTATTTTACTATGCCGCGAACCTGTAGCCGAAGAGCCGGAAGAGGGTAGCGAGGCCGAGGAGCCGGAGCCCCCCAAGAAAATATGTAGATATGTTGGGTTGGCTTATAATACATTAGTTCATCCAGCCTCTGCTGAGCCACCTAGCGAGACCGAAGAACTAATTTCTGCACCGGTTGGAAACTATGAAATATTTGTATGGAGCTCATGCGAATGCTCGGATGAGCCTGCAGAAACCGTTGTTCTCCCCTCCATATTTGAAGTATCTACCGGGTCAACATCCAATGGAAAATATGCGAGCATTGGAAGTGACGAATCTCCAGACATGTCAAACGCTGACGGGTTATTGACTGAAGCTTCTCTAAGAAAAAGCAAAGATACAAGCAGTTCTAATTTAGCCAAAGGACTGTCTAACACGCTATCTAAAAACGCTGCCGGCTACAAAGCTCAGCTTGTACAACTATCCCAAGAGCTTAGCAGATACCATCTAGATCAAAAAAAGAATCTGCTGAATTTTGAAGCTGATAAGAAAAATCTAAACTCTCATGGATTTGGTTCGGATCTTTTTGTATCCAAAAATCTAGAGCTTTCGAACGGAGAGTGCGGTAATCTTGAAACTGTAAGTATATCAGGAGAAACCTTTGACTTAGCTTTGCTTAAAGAAGGTACTCCTAGCTTAGGTTCGACTTTTCTTTCAACAGCAAAAATTAGCTTAGGTACTGCCGTAAGTATTGGCGGAACATTTAATTTAGATGTCTACGACACTAATCCAGTATCGTTAGGATCTGACTTGGGATTAGTTACAGGAAGCACAGTATTCCTTCCGGTTATTACAGAGAAGAATGCGGATAAAATTGCTGATACTGATACTATAGATTCGCAGGCGTTTAGCTTAACAGGTGCTACTGTTACTTCGGATAGCTCTGGCGTAACTGTGTCTATCGGTACATCGGCTAGCACGTTTACTGCAAACTACTCCTCGGGTTTACTAACGCACAAAGGCTCTACAACTACCAACTCTGGCAGTATTAATTTTAATATTCCATCCGTAGAAGTTTCAATATCCGACCTTGTTGATTTAACAAATACCGCGGAGATATCCCCATATCCGATTACATCGCTATCTAATGTTAGAGCAGATTCTGGTACTTATTCTGTATCTCTTTATAATATTCCATTACTTGCCAATCTATCGAAGGTGCGATCAGATTTTGCGGGTGGGCTGTATCAAGGTTCTACAGCTATTGAGGGTTTAGACGGGGTTAGTTTAGGTAGTATAAATATTCCTAGCGGAACGACCGATGCCGGAGTTCCATCCTCTTCGGATCTTAATATATCAGCTAGCAAATCATCAGCCAGTGGGGGAGGGGTCGATGTAAGCCTCGGACTGGCCTGGACTGGAAATAGTTCAGAATATGATCATGGATTGTTTAAGGGTAATACGGCTGAGGGAAATCAATCCGCATCTGACTCATTTAATATTGAATTCAATGATCTAGCTACTCCTGGAAATCTTGGATCTGCAGGATCTTATATTAAAGAGCTACAAAATTTAGAGGGGTCAGGAGATTATAATAGCAATGGCGGGATTGATTTAAGTCTTGAATTTACATCTCTTAAAAGTCAGCTGAATTTTATTGATAAAGGATTTTTCAATAATGAGACAACTGTCTCAACTGGATCCGGATCTTGGTCAGTATCCATTTCGCCAATGTCAATTGGTACCTTTCCAGATCTTGGAGAAGAAAGATCAGATGCATTAATTTCTAATATATCAGGTCTTAGTTCTTCAATAGATTCGAGCCATAGCAATTCTGGAGATACTAAAATAAATCTTACTGGAAGCTTACAAAATACAAACTATACATTTACTAAAGGGCTGCTTACTGGTGCTACTGTTTCTAATGCCTCTAGCGTATCTTTAGGCAGTATAATAGTTCCCAAACCTGCTGGAACAAGCGATGACCACACGCCCGAACTTTTTAAAACATCAGTAAACTCGGGGGGTGCGAGCTCATTCTACCAAAAAAGCGTCTCTATATTTTCCAGCAACGATGCACTGATTAATTTTACGGACGGTCTGGCCGTGTCGCTTTCTAACCCCTCGTATACCGCAGGCGGTTCTCTAAGTATTGATGCTTCGAATTATAATACTACGCATACTGAAAGGGTTATAGCTTCAATAGATATTCGATCTGACTATGCCGTAGTTTATAGCTCCGAAGAACTTGGCGAGGCTAAATATTATATTGATTATACTTACAAAGACATAACAACTACCGTTCAAAACGGTCTGGTTACAAGTATAACTGAAACTGACTTCCCTACTGAAACACAGGGCCCTATTATTGTTCCTGCAACTCCTCTAAAATATTCTTGCGACGATACTCTTGGCTGTCAGCCAGATCCTTTGGGAGAATTTGATGAGCCTACTTGCGGGGATTCTTGTACCTCTACCTCTGGTCCTATTCTTACTTTTAGACCGAGGACTATATACCGTTTAGATCCACAGTTTAGAATATCGGAGCCACGCTGCGGAATTATAGAAATACATACCCGAGTTGACGCGCCTGTGGGTGATATTACACATCCTGCAGGTCCGGGCACTCATGTTTATACTTCTGAGGGCTCATCCGCCACAAACACTCTTGAAAAAAGAGCGGATGGTAAAACATACTTCAAAGGTCTTCTTTTAAATGAAGTAAGCGAATTTGCGTATTACTCGTCAAAATCTTGTTAATGGATGAATGAATTAGACTCTATAACTTTAAATGTTGGTAATCTCTATAAGGATAAACCAAAAACATTGCCCGGATTTACTACATATGTAGACGGTTCTGTCGATACGAGCACACCGGGTACTTACACTCTTACCTATACACTAATAAAGACGGACCCTGCCTTTGAGACGGAATCTTATTTTAGAGAGGTAACTGTTCAGGAGGTCGCTCCTATCGATCATCCCGCTCCTGAAATCACATTAATTGGCGATGCGTTTTATAATATAGATATTGGCGAGCTCTGGACTGACCCTGGAGCTACCGCTAGCGTGGAAACAAGCCCGGGTGTTTTCGAAGACGTGACTGTTTATAGTTTTTCATCCGTAGATATTTGGCCGAACGCTGAGGCCGGTACTTACCAAGTTGTATATTACGCAATAAGCTCAAACAATAAAATCGGGTTTGCTATGCGCACGGTAAAAGTAGGTGTTACACATCGGGACCTTGCTGGCGATTTAGTAGCTCCTGGATTTACATTAGACGGTTGTGAGAAATTCTTCGTTGAATATCCTAGCGGTACAACAAAGCCCATATATGTAGGCTCCGAATATTCGGGTGTGGGAAATCATATAATTAAGGATGAGGGATTTACTTTGGAGGATCCTGACGATCCTACATTTACAAGAATGTCTATAATTGTAGAGGATACATCTAATGAAACTTGCACACGCAATTATCCTGACAAAGCCTCTTGTGAGCTTGCTGGTGGTACATGGGGTTATGAGTCAACTTTTCCTGAACTCGATGAAGTTTATATGGAAGCAGACGATGTGGAGACACGCACATATAATATAAATTATACCATCAATGATATACATGGAAATGTAAGAACTCGGGTAAGAACCGTCGTTATGCTTGCAGAAGGCGTTCAGGCAGATGAGCTTGAAGACCAAATCGCTTACGGGTGCCTACTTAATGATGATAACGCAGACATCGGAGATGTTTTGCAAGATGAAGACACTACGAACGACCCGCATGACAGCACGGATGAACCGACCATACCCGATGACGATATTTCTCAAGATACATTAAATGTCATGTGTGCGGGAGACACCGCATTTTTTGGAGGTGTTCCGCACTCAACACGCTTGCCTCACCCTAATGAAATCCCGGAAACCATAATTGAAACACGTTATGCATCTGAAACTGTTCAAGGGTGGGCTACACTATTTACAAATACTTACGAAATTCTCATGCCGGATGGCTCTTCAAAAGAAGTAAAATCAAAAGGAACGGTGATATGGAGATTACATAAAATACATAATCGTAACTTAGTTACCTATTCCACTGGTCTGAGTGGTTTTGGTGGAGCTAGTTCAAGTAATACTATTTTCTCTTCTTTTCACATAAACTCTGACGGCGACGATGTTTTTTATGGTAGGTGGGGTACTCACATTTTTTCAGACCCTCCAGGATGGGGTAATTCTGTCAGGCAAAAATCAGTTTCCTGGTCCGGTGGTAGAGTACTCCCTGCCCCGGCTTCTTTTACAGAAGTAACAAGTGATTCAAACAGTGCCTGGCTTACTAAAGTTCAGGAAAGTAATGTTGCTGATACATACATATTTAACGACCCTAATCGATTAACTCTGAGTAACGGGGGGTGGGCAAACAGTAATCCTTTTTTTAGAGGTATTGATAATGCCGTTGCGGCTGGTGGTCCGAGCGAAGTAGGAGACGTATTAAGTTTGCACTGGCATAACTTTAGCGGTGGTAGAAATGTCGCAGAGTATTGCAATTTTACTTGGACAGCGCCGGAACCACCGGCACCAGTCGGACCTACTCTCAATTTATACTGCGACTTTCCCATCGAGACAAACCCGGGAACTTCTTCGCCTTCAAGCGGATATGTGGTCCCACATACATTGCATGAGACTGAGTGGACGGAGGAACCTTGCTACCAAAACAACGCGTGCTCACTAGTTATGCGAAATGCGCGGCTTGATAATATTGATATTAAAGAGAACTGGGTTTTAAAAACAGTGTCGGACACCGAGGCTGTATATCAGCACTCTTCTAACGGTACCTTGAGAAGTATGACAAACAGCGGGTCGAACAGTGTTACATTTACCGGTATGCACGCTACATACACATTTTCTAGCTGGGAGTACGGTAATAATGGCCCCGGTAGCCATAAATGGATGACTAATTTTACAAGCCCTGTATCGTCTGGAAGTAAAAATATCAGCCTTACTACAACCTGGTCTCCAGAATTCTACAATCCATGGACCAATCAGGGAGCATTGGGCGTAACAAGGATAGGTACAATTAATAATTGTGTCTAATGCCAAGCGATTGCTACACAATGAGAATGCGGGGAGTATAAGGCGGTGAGGTTTTTCCGGATACCATCCTTCACCGGGATCGAAGCGCATCGCGATGACGCCGATCGCGGCTCCCTTCGTTTAGTCGAGGGTTGCTTACCGCACGGGCCGGGCGGTTTGCGTAGCGGTCCTGTGTGGAACAAAATCGGCGATGTTCAATATGTCGCGGATGGTGACCAAAATAAAATATCTTCCGCAGATGATGGATTAGGAAATTCTATAGTCTTTGTATCCCGACAGAACGAAGTTCACGATATAGCACTATTAACCACTGAACATACCGAGCTAGAATCTTTCACAGAGCAGGAAGAATTTACATTTGAAGATCCATCGCTTTATACCGCTGGTCCTGCAAATATTACTCCAATAGGTAATAAACTTTACGCCGTCGGAGATGGGAGTAATGAATCAATATTTGTAGGTAAAGGCCCGGACGATACTTTTGAAGTTTTTCCAGACGAAAGTTTATACAGTCAAGAATGGTCAAGGTTTCCAAAATGTCAGTTCTTTGTTCAAGGACCTAAGAAAACAATCTTTGCAGCAGGCAATCCAGATAAACCATTAACCGTATACATATCAGAACCTGCAGGCCTAACCTCTCCGTATCGAGATACTCCTTACAGTACTGAGGATACAACTTATAACCGGGGCGTACTTTCGACCGTCGACATTTTAGGTTCGAATGCGAGCAAAATAACAGCACTCTCAACCCGTGGAGATCAAGTAGTAGTCCATACGGACAAAGGATGTCATCTTCTCTACGCACCCGCTCCAGACCAAGCAAATACTGGATATCGTGTTGAACAAGCACCAGCGACTAATTTCTCAGCAGCTGTAAATTCAAAAGTTGTTTCCCGAGCATCTGGATCATTGACATATTGGGTAGGGCACGACGGCCAAGTTTACAAGGATGAGGCCGCAAGTCGTGGGTCGGAGGACTTAAGAAGCCGGGCGGATGAAGACCAAGCAAACTGGAAAAGTAAGGGCGTATGGGAAGATGAATTACCTACAGACCTAACTAAATCTTTTGCTGTATACTCCCCACAGACCGGGATGTACTGGTTCTTTGTAGAGTCCGAGGAAAAAAAAACTTTTGATCTAATTCCAAGAACCCCGTTGAGGGGGCCTAGGAATTTAATAGCTCGTATACTAGCCCCGTTTTTCGGACCAACAAACCTAGAGGCAGTAATCCTTCCGCCAGAGGTTGGGCCCACAAATTTAGAGGCTGAAGTTCTTCCGCCAGAAGTTGGACCAACAAACCTAGAGGCTATAATTCTTCCGCCAGAAGTTGGGCCTACAAACTTAGAGACTGAAGTTCTTCTGCCAGAGTCTGGGCCCACAAATTTAGATGCAGAAGTTTTACCACCAACTGAAGGGCCCACAAATTTAGAGGCTGAAGTTCTTCTGCCAGAGTCTGGGCCTACAAATCTAGATGCAGAAGTTTTACCTCCAGAAGTTGGACCTACAAATCTAAAAGCTATAATTCTCCCTCCACCTGAAGTTGGACCTACAAATCTAGAGGCAGTAATTCTCCCGCCAGAGGTTGGACCTACAAACCTAAAAGCTATAATTCTACCACCAGAAGTTGGACCTACAAATCTAAAAGCTATAATTCTACCACCTGAAGTTGGACCTACCAATTTAGACGCAGAAGTTTTACCTCCAGAGGTTGGACCTACCAATTTAGAGGCAGTAATTCTCCCGCCAGAAGTCGGACCTACAAACCTAGAGGCAGTAATTCTCCCGCCAACTGAAGGTCCTACAAATTTAGATGCAGAAGTTTTACCGCCAGAGGTTGGACCTACAAATTTAGACGCAGAAGTTTTACCTCCAGAGGTTGGACCTACCAATTTAGAGGCAGTAATTCTCCCGCCAACTGAAGGTCCTACCAATTTAGATGCAGTAATTCTCCCGCCAACTGAAGGTCCTACAAATTTAGAAGCTATAATTCTCCCTCCAGAAGTCGGACCTACAAATTTAGATGCGCTAGTACTTCCGCCGCAAGTCGGGCCAACTAATTTGCAGGCTGTTGAACTACTAGGTCCTTTCTCCGCTAAGGTTGAAAATGTTGTCGGGGGCTGGAATTTAACCGGGTACTCTTCCGTAAAAAATACAGGTAACTGGACATCGTTTTTAAATTCCTACAATTTAAACAGTAACACTGGAACACCTGTGACTTTAAGTGTTCGGGCAGAAGTTGACAGCCAATTCGTTGACGCACATTTCCATAAAATATACATACCGGAAGAGGTTATATTTAATCCCGATATCGATGATCCTTACTGGGATTCTGTAAACCGTTGGTACTATAAATCTGAGGTTGACGGTTTAACATATAATCAAGATGCAACTGTTCAAATAATATGGGGTGCATCACCTGTAGCACCGTACCTCGGGCCAACAAATTTACAAGCTTCTATACCCGACGATTTTACCCCTGATCCAGAAAGTTTATATATTGTCGTAGAAATATCTGAAGAGGGTACAAACCTTGATGACTTCAACGGTTGGCAAAGTGATGAGCTCGGATACAGCGATCCTGGAGGTTTACTCACAGTTGAAGAAACTAGATACTTTGGGACTACGAGCGAAAAATCCGGAGTAAAACACAATGTCGGAGCTCAAAGAATAGAAATCGGAGGGAGGAACGGGCATGTTAATTCCGTATATCATCCAGGAATTCTTGTAAGGAATGATAACGGATATTTTATGAATGGATCCGCTTACACCATGTCCGCTGTGGCTAATGAAGGTTGGTCGTTTACGGGCTGGGTTATTAAGCACCTAAACACTACTCCAGAGTCTGAAAGGCTTGGTACTGCTGCGGGCGAAGTGCAAATTGTTAGTGGTGCTTTAGACAACCCTACAGATCTCACTCTTTTAGTAACTGACCATACAAACTATATAACCGTAAAAGCTGAATTTATTGACCGCGCCCCCGACGCTGATGAAGTGCCCGATCCCGGAAACAAATATAACTTAGAAAATTGCGAGTGTGTAAGCGATAGCGGGTCTGGATTGGGAGACTTTGACACGCTCCAGGAGTGCGAAGATTGGAAAGCAGCAGCTACTTTTAACTGTATAGGCGGGGAGTGTGTAGAAGATGATATGCAAATGGGTACATATTCAAGCTGCGCAGATTGCCAAGCAGCTTGCGGATCCGGCGGGTCTGATCCATGCGATGATACTGCAGGTATTTATGACTACTCCCCCGACAATAATACATGCTGGGAAAGCATGGAACCTTCAAGCATGCAGTACACTGAGTGCGACTGCGTAAACCTAGGAGCCACCATTGTATAATGAACGAAGATAAAAAAACTATAAAACCAGAGGAGCCCGAGAAATCAAAAGGTCTTGGAGACTCGATTAAAAAAGTAACCGACAAGCTTGGTATAAAACAGTGCGGAGGTTGTAAGCGTAGGCAGGCAACTCTTAACAAATACTTCCCCTACAAATAATGAGCGATTCAATTGAAGCCGCGGCTAAGCCGTCAAAATATAAAGCCTACTGTTTTACCGAACGGAGTAGTTCACTCGCAGGGCCATTTCCGCTCGATGTCACCGCGCTCGCTATCAAGGACAACTCCTCAGAGGTTTACTGTATTTCAGAGGATAAAGAGATTCTTAAATCTGATCTCTTAGATTTAAACGATCCGGTATTTCAAAAAGTATCAGACCCTATAGATACAACCGCTAATTTTGATCCTTATACACAGACAGGAATTGTAGCCAATAAAGAGGGTTCGTTTTTATACCGAGGGAAATATCTACCCAGTCCATTTACAGATGCAAGCGTAGGGAAGGGCACCATATCGGATCCTTTATGGTTTAAAGACTGCTACCTTTCGATTGCAGAAACAAACTGGATGCATTTCGGATCTGAATCTGCGGAGAAAGAGGTTTATCGAATAGACCTTTCGTTCCATACAAATTCAATCGGACATGCTTGGCTATATATTCAAAACGATTCAGGTAAAGTATCCGGGCAGTACAAAGGACCGATCAAAGAGATCGTAAAAGTATTTACCAATCTGCGAGGCCGAAGATTTAAACTTAAACTATTTGTAGCAACCCATGAAAATTATCCATGGGCGATGCGCGAAATGGCAGTTGGTTACAACATAGGAAAATCGTTCTAGCGATGCACAATGTCCAACGCGAGGTCTATTGGATTGTCGTGATGGTCATGTTCTTCCTGGAGCGCGAAGCAATCCTAGACATTATGTTCATGCTCATAAAGCTGGCCATAATTTGGTCAGGCAGCCCATAACGCTTTGATCTTATCGTTAGCCATGACATCGGCGTAACTATCGTTAGTCGTACTTGCATCTGCATGTCTCAGGAACTTTTGAGATATGTAAATTCCTTCAGTAGTAGCTACATAAGACCCAAACAATTTTCTTAATTCGTGCAAGGGACTGGATCGCTCCCATCCAATTGATCGAAGCTTTTTAATTAAATCGTCAAAGAGTACCCGTCCATAATCCGCTCGGGTAGTAATTAATAAATCATCGCCCGACGCTTTATTCAAAATCGATTTAGCGATCACCTTGCTTCCAAGAGTAAAACCTTCGTGCCCACCTTTCGGCCTGAAGTCTCTATCCGCAGCCACAGTAATGCGAGCCCGATCACCGTCTAAATCAAACCATTCTCGACGACAATGAAATGCTTCGTTTCTACGCAACCCGAAATGTAAGCTCAATCCAAGCATCGTAAATATGTCGCCCTCTGACTCGGCAAACAAAGTAAATGTTTTTTCAATCAGATCTTCAGCTGGTAGATGGTACTGCTTTTTTAGTTTCTTGTAGAACTCTTCAGATCTAATCGCTTCAACGAATGCCATATCATAATCTTTGAATATACGAGGCCGGGCAAAGATAGCCTTAACCTGACGCATGAGACTATTGACCGTTCGCTTACGACTTGCGATCTTTGACTCATCCCTAATGCCCGAAAGCGCTTGGTTTTTATACTGCCTAATAAAATCCTCGTCGATTAGGGACAGATCAAAACTGTCGTCCGGAACTTTTCCGATTACTTGTTTAATCAACCGAGTAATCGCCTGTCTATATCCGGTCAATGTCGTATCGGTAATCCCTGCGGATACTTGATTCATCGCTAGGGCCTCAAGACATTGGCCTAAGGTCGGAGGTTTAGGCTTGGTCAATGCGAATGCTTTTTTATTATACATCTCTTGAACCTCACGGAATGGGTGAAGGATCAAATGTGCTCGTATTTGATCTGCCAGATCGAGCGCTTTTGATTTGTCCAAACCGAGCGGGAAGTATCTGGATTTTCCAGCTACCTGGGCTTTATAATTCCACCCTCCGTTTTGGCTGCGTTTATATATTCGAGTGCCGGTTTTAGATTTGGCTCTCAGTGATGTACCTGATTTGTACCTGCGTGGTGTGTGATTCATATCACTACATTTTGTGTATTCTCTCATTTTGTCTAGGGTTTTTGCATAAACACCCTACAACTAGTGCTTTATATCAAATTTTGAATCCAGCGCGTCTACCAATTCCGCCATCCGGGCAAGTTGTTGATATTCAGCAAGTTGACAATGGTGTGTTGCAATGTTATACTGTTAAAAATGGCAATATGTACCTGATTTGTACCTACTGCAACAAAAATGGAGGGATTATGAAGGATTGGTTAGAAGCTCAAAAGGCTAGTGAAAACGACATGTTAAACGCTGTATCTTTGCAGGCAAAAGAGATTGCTGAGGAGTTAATTCCACAGGTTCGATTGTGTGCATTAGAGAATGAAATGACTGCCGATATTATTTTTCGGGTGCATTTCGAATTTGATAAGGCGAGCACTGATATCTGGTCGGAGGGAGTTGTTGAATTCCCCGCCAAACAATCGGTATCTACAGCTTTTAGAATCGATGCCGAAAAAGAAGAAGCAGAAAAGTCCTGAGCCAAGCAAGGTCCTAGATAAACTAGGGCTTTCAGCAGATGAAGTTCGGGCGGCGTTTTCTTTAGAGACTCCAGAGTCTCAAAAGCCTAGGAAAAAAGGATACCTATTCCTGGCGGATCAAAAGAAAATGAAAAAGCGAATGCGGTTCTATTCAAATATGATCTTCGCACGATTCGAGGCCGGTCTGAGTCCAACTATCATAGCGGGCATTCTCGGTGTCTCCGAGGAAACTGTGCGTGTCCGTTTGCGTCGTAACGGCTATTTCTCCGTGCCCCGTTAATAAATCCCAACGATCGCGAAAGCGTTCGTACTGACCAACAGAGTTTTCGGCATTAGGGTAGAGCCACATGCTAACCGACTTAAGCTCGGGGCATGGAACGATGTACCAGATGTCAGGATCGACATGAGCTACAACAATATCGATGCGATCGCAATCGATCGCTTTCTTGCTGTTGTTCCCTGTGCCCGCGGTGATTTTATACCGATCAGTCTTCCACTTTTTAACAGGTGTCTTAGTTCCTTTGATCTGAACCCGCAGAACTTCGTTTGCGTGATTCATGACAAGCATGTCCTGAGGCAGCCCTTCCTCGATCGGACTAAAAGCGTGAAGCCCGTGCTCAAGACATTTGAGCACGAACCTCTGCTCGAACAAGGTGCCGAGCGCTTTCATTGCGCTCTTAGCCATTCCCGAAAATCTTCCATCCGTATTGAACTTGATCGCTACGACCGACCCAATCAAAGCCTTTTGATGTCATGTGACTAAGACCCCAGCCGAGTTTCTTTGGATTAAGCTCCTTGAGAAGTACTCGATTATTCTCATTGGCGGAAAGAACAACCATCAACTCGGAACAAGTACCTTCCCAGGCATCGTCCCCGAGCGTTGCTCTGAACATAGCCAGAATCTCGATGATGTGGCTGTAGCGACTATCGGCCTTCGCAATCGCCTCAAGGCCCGGATTGATGTATGCTTGGACTCCAAATCGTACATCAAAGCGCTCTTGTGGAATCTCGTAGTCCAAAAGCCAACGGGCGAAGGCCGGAAGCTCTTTAGCGATTACATCCTTAATACCGGGAAAGAAATCATACCCGTCACGGCATTTGAAGACCATGAGTTTGTCCTTAATGCTCATGTCCAAATCAGGGAGAAGTCGCATCGATACCGGGTCATCATTCAATGTGCAGCTAATCCGTCCGCGCCAAAATACACGACCCGACTTCTTAAACTTACCATTGATCAGAAATGTATCATTGGCGATATGCTCCTTCAGCTTGGCGGTAAAGGCCGTGTGCATAGCATTGCTCGCACTCGGAGCCTCATCGTCAACAAGCCAAGCACCATACTCAAACAAATGCTCAGTCCATTCTGATTTACCGGTTAAATAATCTGATGCTTTGATCCCGCCACCAAATAACTTCCCAAGAACCTGCGTATTGAAAAAGGTCTTTCCGCAGTTCGGAGGACCCACTAAAAAGTGAGCATGTCCACGCTTAGGCTTTCCAGCATGTGCATTTGAATAGGAATAGGCTAACCAATCCAATTCATGATTAATCTGCTCATCTCCGAGCATGTAATTCATCCACTTCCAGATCTCGGGGAAATCCTTTTCGGGAGTAACCTCAAAATCGGTTGGGGTAATAGGTTGTACCCTTGCCGTGTTGAAATACCTACGGTTTTCATGGGTTACAATCGGGCTCTTAATAAAACAAAAAGGAAGTCCAGCTTCTACTCGTTTACCAGTGATGATCGAGTGCAATGCTCGTTTACTCTCGGATACATTCTCATTGCGTCCGGGGCGTGAACTAAGATCGTTTCGGCATTGGAGGTCTAGAAGGCATTCTTCCTTATTATTTACAAAGAATCCACCAGACCCGTCCTGAACATAATAGTTTTTTCCATCGAACCAATAGCCATCAATCGCTTTACCAATCCGTCCAACTTCAAACTGACGAACAAACGCAGGGCTCAGAACCTCGCTCCAGGTGTAGAAACCTTTCGCCATGTTGAACACTTGCATGCCTGTATCCCTGACGATCGCAGAATTAGTAGTCTTGTGCTGTCCGCCCGGATCCCAAAAGGTTGGACCGCGAGAACCTTCGACAAATTCTCCAGGCCATTGATGATCGGGCCAAGCCCGCTCGACCTCTTCGAATACGGTGTTCAATGGAATCTCAGGGCCTTGTCCACGAAAGTCAGCGGATTTAGATGTTTCATACTGCCAGAAATGTAGCATGTCTGCACTGATCCGAGCTTTAGGGCTGACCGGTCTCCAATCTCCACCGTGAAGAAGATAATGCTGCTTTTCAAAGTTTCCTAGATCAAAGCCCCGAGCAATCGCGTCCCGTCCCTCAAGCTTCAGCTCTTTGGCCAAACGCTTCAGGAATCGTGTATTGCTCTGAGCTCCATGCATGAACAAGGGGGACTCGAAAAACCAAACAGCGTGGATACCTCCGGAATAGCTTCGGCTAATATAATTGACTGGATATTCATGATCGATCAATCGACGGACAATTTCTTCAAACTGTTCATCCGTAAATCTAGCATCCCAGTCTGCCGAGACTCCGTGAAGGAAT
>Ga0209504_1000200_pt1 | contig 57063 bp, 43 predicted proteins | sample COGITO_mtgs_1005_FD_184791 | JGI IMG/M metagenome (GOLD analysis project Ga0209504, IMG submission 184791) | Pelagic marine microbial communities from North Sea - COGITO_mtgs_100511 (SPAdes) (version 2) | ecosystem: Environmental > Aquatic > Marine > Epipelagic ... | reverse complement strand
TTACCAACTCCAGAAACATACATCCAGTTTCCATAGTTGCTATGAACATCATAGTCTAGTAATATGGCTTCAAAGTAGGCGGCTCCAATTCTCCAATCTAATTTTAGCTCTTTTGCAAAATAAGAAGCAACGTTTTGTCTTCCTCTATTACTCATCCAGCCTGTTTTTTTTAATTCAATCATGTTGGCGTTTACAAAATCATCTTTTGTTTCACCATCAATCCATTCTTGTATTGTTTTTTTATTCTCACTCCACGAATAATTTTCATGTAATATGCCACCAATTTTAAAAATGCTGTCACCGTGTTTTATTGAAATATATTTAAAATAATCTCTCCAAATCAATTCAAAAATGAGCCAATACGTAGACTGATTCTTAGTTTCTTGTTCTTCAAACTTTTTCACATTCCAATAAATAGTTCTTGCAGAAATACTTCCGTTAGCCAACCAAGGAGAAAATTTTGAACTATAGTCTGTACCTATTAACCCGTTTCTTGTATTTTTATAAAAAGCTAGTTTCTTAGTTTCAAAGAAGTAATTATGTACTCTTTTTAGGGCCTCAGTTTCACCACCTTTAAAAGGAAAAGCTGTTTTGTTTTCTTGCTGTAATGTATCAAAACCTAGTTCTTTTAGTGAAGGAATATTAGTTTTTTCTAAACAAATGTTTTCTGAAGTTAATTTTGAAATCTCAGTTTCATGTCTAATAGTGACATACTTTTCTAACTTTTTCCGAAGGTTTGAGAAGACTTGAGGAATATTTTCAATTTTTAAAGGTATATCTTCAGGATGGTATAAAAACTGGTTGTAAACTTCTTTAATTACAATATTCTTCTCTAGTATTTCTTGAACTGCTTTTTTAGAACTAGCCTCTTCATATGTCCATTCTTTTTGCTTGTAAATAGTATCTATTTGATGGTTTTTGCAAACATCTTTAATTCTATTTTCTGGACTGTCTAAATAGACAAGAAGAGAAATGTTTTTTTTTAATAATTGATGTTGAAGGTCATTTAATGATTCCAGTAGAAATTGTGCTCTAAAGACATCCATTTTTTTAAACCCAAATTTATTTTCTTTAAATAATTTTGGATCTATAAAGTATACCCCAATTATTTTTGAGTGTTTCTCAACTGCAGCAGCAAGCACATCATTGTCAAGAACTCTAAGATCGTTCCCAAACCAAACCAGTCCTGTCATTTTTTTTTTTCAATCAATTGTATTTTTTTTGAGGACTTCTTCTGCATCGTTCACTACAATATTTTACCTGTTCCCAGTTTTTCTCCCATTTCTTTCTCCAGCTGTATGGTTTTTCACAGACCACACAAATTTTCTCAGGTAAGTGCTGTTTTTTCATAGGCTATATTTCAATGATTTTATTAATCATGCCTTTAAAAACAAACCAATGAAGAGGTGTTACCAGATACCAATATAACCTACCCGCAACCCCTTTAGGTCTAAATGTTGCCGTTTGGTATAAAATTCCTTCTTCAATTTTAAATTCTAACCACGCTTCGCCAGGTAGCTTCATTTCTGCATAGAGCAATAATTTTTGTTGTTCTTTATCTGCATATATCACTCTCCAGAAATCTAATGCATCACCGTTAAGTAGTTCGGTGGGGCTTCTTCTTCCTCTTCTTAGCCCTGTTCCACCATAAAATTGATCGATATAACCTCTAATTTTCCATAAGAAAGTTCCGTAATACCAACCATTATCGCCTCCTATAGACCAAATTTTATTGATGGTTTTTTCTGAATCGAGAACATTCCGTTGTTTAAAATCTTTAAAGCACCCATAGCTAGGAACATTAATATATTTATGGATATAATTTTGCAGATTTCCACTGCTGATGTATGAATCTTTCCAACTAGAAATGATGCTGTTTTGTTCTATTTTGACAAAAGCTAATTCTACAGCTTTTTTATAATTCATTGGTTTCACCCCTAATATTGAATTGATAGCAGATTTTTCTCCAATAATTTGAATCCCCATACTATTTACTAATGTAGAAGCTAATTTATAAGAGGTAGAAGTTACGAAGTATAACCAATAAGACGAAAGCTTGGGCGTCATTATTGGTACTGTAACAATGGTTCTTTTTAGACCGCGAACTTTTGCAAATTGCAGTAACATTTCTTTGTAGGTTAGTATCTCTGGGCCAAAGATGTCATAAGATTTATGATACAATTCTTTTTTACCAATGGCATTCGATAAAAATGATAAAACATCTCGAACACCAATTGGTTGTGTTTTGGTATTTAGCCATTTTGGAGCAATCATAAAAGGTAGTTTTTCAACTAAATCTCTAATTATTTCAAACGAAGAACTACCAGACCCTACAATAACACCCGCTTTAAATGTAGTTAATGCATACTTGTTAGAATGAAGCTTTTTTTCTACGTTTTTTCTAGAGAGTAAATGCTTAGAAAGCTTGGTGTCGTTTGTAATTCCACTGAGGTAAATGACTTGCTTTACAGTTGTCTTTTCTAAAGCACGTTTAAAATTAAAAGCACAGCGTTCCTCTAAAATATGAAACTCTTTTGCGGAGTTAGACATAGAGTGAATGAGGTAAAAAGCAATATCAAAATCTAATGGGATTGAATTTAACGAATCTGCCTTTAAAAAATCTATTTCAATAAATTCTATGTTCTCTTCCTTTGCATATAATTGCTCAATTCTAGCAATATCTCTTACAGTGCATATTAGATGATGGCCTTCGTTTAATAAAATGGGAATTAAACGTTTTCCTATATAACCAGTTGCTCCTGTAATGAGAATTCTCATACTATTTCATTGTATTTAATTTCTTAGGTCTTTGGTAGTCAAATCGAGAACTATTCTTTGCAACAGCATAGGCATCTAAACCATTAATGGCAGCAACTTTTCCTTTTACCAAGTCTAAAAATCCATCTTCCTGTAAAATATCATCCTTTACATAGAGATTTTTGATCTCTGCAATGATGTGAATTACATTGTTTGATTTAATATGATATTGCTCTACAAACCTCATTTCCATTTGAACTGGAGATCCTTTTACAAAAGGGGCTATACAATTATTGTGATATTCAGCCTCTAATTCTGTGATGTCAAACTCTGATATTTCTTCTTCATATTTAGCAGAGGTATGATGTGCATCTTCTAAAATATCTTCATAAACATGATTAATTGTAAATATACCAGATTCCAGAATGTTTTTGTAGGTATCTCTTGGAACGGTTGTGGGTCTTACTATAAAACCTAGCGTTGGAGGGTTAGACCCTAAATGAGTTACTGAACTAAAAACAGCAACATTAGTAATGCCTTCTTTAGAGATAGATCCTATTAGGTTTGCAGACTTGTAGCCAGAGCATGAATTAATTAAATTAATTTTTTTAATCTTTTCTAGGTCGTTTATTTGGTCTGTGTTGAAATGCATTTATAGTTTTTTGTAATTATTAATTTGAATCTCGTTTGCTTTTAAATCAAACATTAGATTGTAAAGACCAAAGAAAGTTCTATTAATATAAATAAAATGTTTTGATCCTCTGTTTCCATTCATTTTTCTAAGCTCAGTACTTTTACTGTATCTTTCGCCAAGTTCTGTAATTTTTCGAAAGAAAAGAGGGTCAGAAAAATCAAATACTTCTTGATTGAATGGTTTTGTAAAGAGACTTAGTAATTCATAAAATAATTCTTTAAAAAAATCAATTTCTTCAGGTGAATCATCTTCTCTTAAAATTTCTAATTCGTATAACTTTTTTAAGAAAAATTTAGGATTTTCTATGTTTTCCTCAATTGCTAACTCAAAATAAGGAACATAGAATTCAGTTGGAATTGATTTCATACAACCAAAATCTAACGCTATTAAATCACCTTCTTTAGATACTAGAAAATTTCCTGGATGTGGATCTGCATGAACTTTTTTTAAGTTGTGCAGCTGGTGCATGTAAAAATCCCACAATGCTTGTCCTAGTTTGTTAGAGAGCTCTTTATTATTATTATTATTATTATAAGCGGTAAACTCAGAAAGATGTTCACCTTTCATCCAATCCATGGTAATAATTCTATCTGATGAAATTTCAGGATAGTAACTTGGAAATTTTAAGTTTGGAATGTGCTTACATTTATCAACTATTTCTCTACTCTGATCTAGTTCTAGAATATAATTAGTTTCTTCTACTAGCTTGTCTTCAACTTCTTTAAAATATTTATCAGAATCTTTGCCTCTAATATTAAACATTTTTACAGCGATTGGTTTTACCAAAGATAAATCTGAAGCGATACTATCTGCAACACCGGGGTATTGAATTTTGACAGCCAATTTTTTTCCATATTTTTCAGCTTCATGAACCTGACCAATACTTGCCGCATTTATAGATCTAGCATTGAATTTATCATAAATTTGGTCAGGATGTTTCCCAAAATATTTTTTAAATGTTTTAATTACCAATGCAGGAGATAATGGCGGAACTGAAAATTGTGCTAGGGAGAATTTTTCAACATAAGCTTGAGGTAGAATACTCTTTTCCATACTCAGCATTTGAGCAACTTTTAAAGCACTTCCCTTTAATTTTTTTAAACCATCATAAATATCTTCTGCATTGTTTTCATTAAGACGTTGTTTCGCTTCTTCTTCGGTTTTAGTGATTTTATCACCATAATATTTTAAGTAATTTACACCAACTTTAGCACCTGTTTGAACCATTCTTGTGGCTCTTTGAATTTTAGATGTGGGGATATTGTCTATGGTTTTCATTCAGCTTATTTGTTGTGAATTTTTTCTTTAAATAAAAACTTACCAAAATCAATAATGCTTTTTAAAGGAGTTGTGTCTATAAGATCAAAACTTGCTTTGACAGATTTTTCAATAAAAATATCTGTTTTTTCAAAAGATGAAGAAGTGTCATCTAACCAAAATTTCATGGTAACCAAAAGCTGAAACCAAGCAGACTCTTTTAAAGATCTTAGCTGCAACTTTTCTAATCGTTCTTCTTTTAAATCAATTGTTTGTATATCTAAATTTTCTATATACTCAGAAAAAGATTTTTTTAGCTCAGATAATGCTTCTATTGATTTTAATTGATTCTTATTGCCAGCTATTGCATGAACAACATAACTTCTGTTGGCAGTTAAGTTTTCAAAAAAGGTATAGTAAAAACTTAACAGCTTGTTGCGAGCATCAAAACCTCCGTAGTCTTCACTCTTTTCTAGAAGAGTAATTGTGTTGTTAAAAAAGGCCTTAAAAACTCCTTTTTCAATTGCATCAAAAGAACCAAAGTGTTTATAAAATAATGCTTCTTCAAAATTATTTTCTTTAGCAAAGCTATAGACAGATGAAGGTTGTTTGTTGTGATTTAGGACATCATCCATATACCATGAAATAATGTCGTTTTCTGTGATGTTTTTCTTTTTTGCCATGACGTTTAATTACGGTATAAAAATACGAAATGTTTAATGTTTGAAGAAATATATTAAACAAAATGATTTGTTAAAATTCATAAAATAAACTTCAGTAAATTAATTGGTTTTAGAGGATAAGATTAGTAGTTATTGTAAAGATATATAATCCTGAAAATGGTTTTGATGCTAATAGAAGCCCAGCTCCCTTTGGTCGTTACCTCTTTTTTTTGTAAACATGTTTTTAAGTAAGCTCAAACACATGCACAAAAAAAAGCCTTGTATCTACAAGGCTTCTTCTTATTGTCGGGGTGGCAGGATTCGAACCTGCGACCTCCTCGTCCCAAACGAGGCGCGATAACCGGGCTACGCTACACCCCGAAATAATTTCGGTTTGCAAATCTACAGTATTATTTCTACACTCTAAAATTATAACCAGAAATAACTTTTTTTAATTGATGAAAACTTTATAATTGTTGAGATTGAACTTAGTTAATAATTAATTAAAAATATAATTAATTTCAATCTTGTAGAAAATCAAAAAAAATTACATTTGTAATTGTTAAAATAAAAATATAATGTCTGAAAATATTGAAAAAATAAAATGTCTAATCATAGGCTCTGGTCCTGCTGGTTACACTGCTGCTATATATGCTGCCAGAGCAGATATGAAACCTATAATGTATACAGGTCTTCAAATGGGGGGGCAGCTAACAACAACAACCGAGGTAGATAATTTTCCAGGCTATGCAAATGGTACAGATGGCCCAGCTATGATGGAAGATTTAAAGCATCAAGCAGAGCGTTTTGGTACTGAGGTTCGTTTTGGAATGGTAACTGAAGTAGTTTTAAGTACTGAGGTAGGAGGTATTCATCATATCACTGTAGATGGCTCTAAAAAAATTGAAGCAAATACTGTTATTATTTCTACTGGAGCTACTGCAAAATATTTAGGATTAGAAAGCGAACAACGATTAATTGGAGGAGGTGTGTCTGCATGTGCAACCTGTGATGGATTCTTTTACAAAGGACAAGATGTAGTGGTTGTTGGTGCTGGAGATACTGCTGCTGAAGAAGCAACGTATTTAGCAAATATTTGTAAAAAGGTTACTGTATTGGTTCGTAAAGACTATATGAGAGCTTCAAAAGCAATGCAACACAGGGTAAACAAAACAGAAAACATAGAGGTATTATACAATACCGAATTAGATGAGGTTTTAGGAGATAATGTAGTAGATGGGGTCAGAGTAGTTAATAATATTTCTGGAGAAAAAAATGAAATATCTGTAATGGGCTTATTCATAGCAATTGGTCACAAGCCAAATACCGACTTATTTAAAGGTGTATTAGATATGGACGAAACAGGCTACTTAATAACTGAAGGAAAAACAACAAAAACTAACTTACCAGGGGTTTTTGCTGCAGGAGATGTTCAAGATAAAGAATATAGACAGGCGGTTACAGCAGCAGGAACGGGCTGTATGGCGGCTTTAGATGCAGAAAGATATCTAGGTGCTTTAGCATAAAAATAACATAGTTTAAAAAAAAGATTGTAGAAATACAATCTTTTTTTTTAATTTTTCTAAAAAATTGAAATAGTAATTCCTCACAGAATGCTATCTAGCAATTGTTTACCAATTTCCGGCAACAATTTGATAAGAAATAAATGTATATTGTCATCGAGAAAAATAGATATAAACGATTAAACACCTTGAAATATGTGCACTAAAATACCTTTATTAAAAAATACGCTTTTCACACTTATTTCTTTTTCATTTTTTTTAATTGGTTGTAATAATTCTGGTTTAGATTATACTATTGAAACTGATGTTAATCCAAATAAAATTTCACCACTTACGGCAATGTTACATATTAAGACAGACAAGCCTTGTAGTATTAGTGTGAAAGTTCTTGGAGATATTCCTGTAGAGCAATCCTCAGAGGTTTTTGATACTGACGCAAAGATTTCTGTTTTAGGTCTTTATCCAAATAAACTTAATAAAGTTGAGGTTACTTTAGATTATGAAGGTGGACAACAGGTAGATATCATTGAAATTCAAACACAGCAGGTTCCTGTTTTTTTTCCAGAAATTAAAGTAGATAAATTAGATAAAGAACATATGGAGCCTGGTATGCATGCTTTGGATATTCATTTTGCCAATTTTGGAAAGTTTCGATCTGCTCCAATTATTTTTGATGATCAAGGAAATATAAGATGGTATTTAGATTTAAGCTTTCATGGAGCTATGGTTGGACCATTTCAGAAAATTAAAAACGGAAATATTTTAGTTGCTGGAAGAAGAACAATCTATGAATTTGATATGATGGGCAAACAAATAGATAAAACACTCATAAGTAATAACTACGGAATTCATCATGATGTTTTAGAATTGCCAAATGAAGATTTATTATTGTGTGTAGGAACAAGAGATGCTTATATAGAAAAAGATGGTAAAACTATCTTATCTGACAGTGATTTTATGATTCATCTAGATAGAAAAAAATCTAAAGTTGTTAAAAAATGGGATTTAGCAAAACATTTAGACGTTAGTAGAGATGATTTAAATTTCTTTAGAGGAGGAGATTGGTTACATATGAATGCATTAGAATTTGATCCTAGAGATAGTACGATTATTGTTTCTGGAAGAAACCAAGGATTATTAAAAGTATCTTGGAATGATCAGTTAAAATGGATTATGTCACCTAAGCAAAATTGGGGAAAATCTGGAAGAAAAGGTAAAGGATATGAAACCAAACCATACTTATTAACCGCTGTTAATAATGAAGGTACTCCGTATTCTAAAGATATTCAGACTGGACATAAAAGTGCAGATGATTTTGATTTTCCTTGGGGACCACATGCTCCATCATTGTTACCTAATGGAAATATAATTGTATTTGATAATGGACCATTTAGAAATTATAATAATGTAAATAATTACTCTAGAGCTGTAGAGTATGAGGTGAATGAAGCAGACAAAACCTTTAAGCAAGTTTGGCAATATGGAAAAAACAGAGGAGTTGAATTATTTTCTACTATAGTTAGTGATGTAGACTATTTACCAAAAACTAAAAATATCTTAATGACCTCTGGTTTTGTAAGTCCTAAAGATAATCACAGAGCTAAAGTTGTTGAGGTTTCTACTAAAGACAATACAGCAGTTTTTGAAGCTACTATCTTCTTTAAAAGCACAAATAAGGGAAGCAAGCCTGGCTGGGGTCAAACAGATATTTTATACAGATCTGAAAGAATGGAATTAAAAAATTAGAATTATTTCATAAATTATCTAAAAATATATATTTAGGAGAGATTGTGAAAGCAATCTCTTTTTTTTTGTATTTGTTGATGGTTCTTGCATCATAAAAAAAAGACCATCAATTAATGATGGTCTTTTTAAACAAACAACTAAATACTTGAACTATTGGCTGAAAATAGTAACTGTTAGAAACAATACTTGTTTTCAGAATTCAATTTTTCTGCTATTTTATTTCTCAAGGATACCACATTTGGATAATTGGTATACTTTGTAAAGCGTTTTAAGCCCATTAACATCATGCGTTGTTCATCACCTTCCGCAAAAGAAATGATTCCTTCTTTTCCATTTTTTATAACAATTTCAACGGCATTGTATAAATAGAGTTTTGCCATTGCTATCTGAATTTCTTGTGCATCTTCTCCAAATCTCTTAGCATTTTTCTCAGCACGCAACAGCGTAGATTCTGCCATATAAACTTCATTTAAGATATTTGCTGCTGCCATTAATAACTGCTGATGTTCTTCTAAATTAGGACCATATTTTTGAATTGCAGAACCAGCAACCATCAAGAAAACTTTCTTCAATTTGGCAATCATATCTTTTTCTTCTGCAAACAAGACAGAATAATCAGGAGTGTCAAAAGAAGGAATACCCATCAATTCTTCGCCAACCGCAGTAGCAGGTCCTAATAAATCTACATGACCTTTCATTGCTTTTTTAATAAGCATTCCAACAGATAACATTCTATTAATTTCATTAGTTCCCTCATAAATTCTTGAGATACGTGCGTCTCTCCAAGCTGCCTCCATAGGAGTTTCTTCTGAAAAGCCCATACCACCAAAAATTTGAATGCCTTCATCTGCACAAGCCTGAACATCTTCAGAAACTGTTACTTTTAAAATAGAACATTCAATAGCATATTCTTCAACACCTTTTAATTCTGCTTCACTGTGAGAATTACCATTAGCTAAACGAGCATTAATTCTATCTTCAATGTCTTTTGCAGCTCTGTAACTAGCTGCTTCTCCGGCATAAGTATTGGTTGCCATCTCAGCTAATTTTCCTTTTATTGCACCAAAATTAGAGATTGAAGTTTTAAATTGTTTTCTCTCAGTAGCATATTTTAAAGCAATTTCTGTAATTCTTCTTTGAGAATCTATACAAGCTGCAGCTAATTTAATTCTACCTACATTTAACGCATTTACAGCAATTTTAAACCCACCACCTCTTACAGAAAGCATATTTTGTACTGGAACAACTGTATCATTAAAAAACACTTGACGGGTTGAACTTGCACGTATTCCTAATTTACGTTCTTCTTCACCTAATACTATTCCGTTAGAATTTGATGCATCATATTCTACAATAAATCCTGTAATATTTTTATCGTCTTCAATACGAGCAAAAACAATCATCAAATTACAAAATCCTGCATTTGAAATCCACATTTTTTGACCGTTAATTTTGTAAGACATACCGTCTTCAGATAATGTAGCAACCGTTTTACCAGAGTTTGCATCAGAGCCAGCACCAGGTTCAGTTAAACAATAAGCACCCATCCATTCGCCACTAGCTAATTTTGGAACATATTTTTGTTTTTGTTCTTCTGTACCGTATAATGTTATTGGCATAGTACCAATACCAGTATGTGCACCAAAAGCAGTACTTAATGAGCCGTTACCACTAGAGATATATTCACAAGTAATCATTGTAGAAACAAAACCCATTCCTAAACCTCCATATTCTTCAGGAACAGCAACACCTAAAAACCCAAGCTCTCCAGCTTTCTTCATTACCTCTTCGGTTAGCTTATAATCTTTTGCTTCAAAACGTTCTCTATGAGCTATAATTTCACGATCGTTAAATTCTTTAACAGCATCTTTCATCATAATTTGCTCCTCAGAAAAATCTTCAGGGGTAAATACATCTTCGCATTTAGATTCTTTTACTAAGAATTGCCCTCCTCTTAAAATCTCTTTTTCTAGTGTTTCCATACTATGTTTATTACTTATTGTTTTAATTTAAAAATTCAAAAATACCTGCAGCTCCTTGTCCTGTTCCAACACACATAGTTACCATACCGTATTTATTTTTCATATTTCTTTTTCTCATTTCATCAAATAACTGAACAGATAGTTTTGCTCCAGTACAGCCTAAAGGATGACCTAATGCTATGGCTCCACCATTTACATTGATGATTTCTTTATTTAAACCTAATTCACGAATTACAGCCAATGATTGAGAAGCAAATGCTTCGTTTAATTCTATTAAATCAATGTCTTTTTGTTGCAAACCTGCTTGTTTTAAAGCTTTTGGAATTGCAGCTACAGGGCCTATTCCCATAATCCTAGGTTCAACTCCAGCAGCAGCATAGTTGACCATTCTTGCAATAGGCTCAATATTTAATTCTTTTACCATGTCTTCACTCATCACCATTACAAAAGCTGCTCCGTCACTCATCTGAGAAGAATTACCAGCGGTAACACTTCCGCCAGCGGCAAAAACAGCACGTAATTTAGCCAATGCTTCTTTACTAGTTCCTACTCTTGGTCCTTCATCTTTGGTAACTGTATAACTTTTAGTAGCTTTCTTTCCGTTTGCGTCTAAATATGTTTGTTCTACAGTAATTGGTGCAATTTGATCTTGAAAACGATTTTCAGCTTGCGCTTTTAAAGCTTTCATATGAGAATGATAAGCAAATTCATCTTGGTCTTGTCTAGACACTTTAAATTGGTTTGCTACTGCTTCCGCAGTATTTCCCATTCCCCAGTAATAATCTTCATGACCGGCTTTTACAGTATTGTAATTTAATTCTGGTTTATAACCTGTCATTGGAACTGCACTCATGCTCTCTGCACCACCTGCAATAATACATTCTGCCATTCCAGCTTGTATTTTGGCAGTTGCCATGGCAATAGTTTCTACTCCTGACGAGCAAAACCTGTTTACAGTAACACCAGGAACATCTACACTATTTAATCCCATTAAAGAGATTAGACGCGCCATATTAAGTCCTTGAGAACCTTCTGGCATAGCATTTCCTACAATTACATCATCTATACGCTTAACGTCTAGTTGTGGAATTTCTTTCATCATGTGCTGAATGGTTTCAGCAGCTAATTCATCGGTTCTTTTAAATCTAAACAAACCTTTAGGAGCTTTTCCTACGGCCGTTCTGTATCCTTTTACTATGTATGCTGTTTTCATATTTTTAAGATTTTTAGAGTTAAGAATCAAGAGATAAGATGTTTTATCTCTATTCTATTATCTTGGTTCTTGTTTCTAATTACGTAATGGTTTACCAGTTTTTAACATGTGCTGAATACGTTCTAAAGTTTTACGTTCTGTTGTTAAACTTAAAAATGCTTCACGTTCTATATCCAAAAGATACTGTTCGGTAACTTTGGTAGGTTCTGATAAATCTCCTCCAGCCATTACATAAGCTAGTTTATTAGCTATTTTTTTGTCGTGTTCTGAAATATATCGGCTAGCTTCCATAGAATCTGTTCCTACTAAAAACATCCCTAAGGCTTGTTTACCTAATACTAAAATATCTTTACGAGCAGCTGGCTGAGTATAGCCTGCTTCAGCCATTAGCATAGCGTGTTGTTTTGCTTGAGCAATTTGTCTTTCTTTATTAACAACAACAACATCTTTTCCTTTTTGAAGTAACCCTATATCAAAAGCTTCATAGGCAGAAGTTGCTACTTTTGCCATTCCAATAGTTAAGAAGTGTTCTTGTAAAACATTTAACTGAACATCTCCTTTTTGGAATAAATCAGAGGCTCTAAGAGCCATCTCTTTAGAACCACCACCACCAGGAATAACACCAACTCCAAATTCTACTAAGCCCATGTATGTCTCAGCAGCTGCAACTACTTTATCTGCATGTAATGAAATTTCACATCCACCACCCAAAGCCATTCCATGTGGAGCAGCTATTGTAGGGATTGAGGAATAGCGCATACGCATCATGGTATCTTGAAAATATTTGATGGCATAATTTAATTCATCATATTCTTGTTCAACAGCCATCATAAAAATCATCCCTATATTGGCTCCAACAGAAAAGTTAGCTGCTTGATTTCCAATAACTAATCCTTGATAATTTGTTTCGGCTAAATCTATTGCTTTGTTAATTGCTGTTAAAACATCTGCTCCAATAGTATTCATTTTAGACTGAAATTCTAAATTTAAAATACCATCTCCAATATCTTGAATAACAGCACCAGAGTTTTTCCAAACCTCATTGGTTTTTCTGATATTATCTAAAATAATAAATGAATCTTGTCCTGGTTTTTTAAGATGTGATTTAGCAGGAATATCATAATAAAAAGTTGCACCTTCTTTTACAGAATAAAAAGAAGTTTCACCTTTTGCTAACATTTCTGTTACCCAAGCAGCAGGCTCTTTTCCTTCAGCTTTCATAATTTCAACTCCTTTGGCAACACCAATAGCATCCCAGATTTGAAAAGGACCATGTTCCCAACCAAAACCAGCTCTAAGGCCATCATCAATTCTATAGAGTTCATCAGAAATTTCTGGAATTCTATTTTGAACATAGGCAAACATTGCTGCAAAACTTTTTCTGTAGAATTCACCAGCTTTATCTTTTCCTGCAACTAACACTTTAAACCGATCAGCAACATTATCAATTGTCTTTGTTAATTCTAAGGTTTCAAATTTTGCAGATTTTTTTGCTCTGTATTCTAAAGTATTTAAGTCTAATGATAAGATCTCTCTTTTACCACTAGCGTTTTTAGTCATTTTATAAAAACCCTGTTTGGTTTTACTTCCCAACCAATTGTTTTCCATCATGGTATTTACATAATCTGGAATCACAAATTGATCTCTCATTTCATCGTTAGGACAGTTGTCTTTTACACCATTAGCAGTATGAACTAGAGTGTCTAAGCCTACAACGTCTATGGTTCTGAAGGTAGCAGATTTAGGTCTACCGATAACAGGTCCTGTTAATTTATCAACTTCTTCAATAGTTAAGCCCATTTCTTTTACAACATGAAACAGACTCATGATTCCAAAAATTCCAATTCTATTTCCAATAAACGCAGGAGTATCTTTAGCTAAAACAGCTGTTTTACCTAAAAACTTATCACCATACATCATTAAGAAGTCTGTGACTTCTTGAGTACATTTTGGACTAGGTACCACTTCAAATAATTTTAAATATCTAGGTGGATTGAAAAAGTGAGTTACCGCAAAGTGTTTTTGAAAATCTTCGCTTCTTCCTTCGTTCATAAATTTAATAGGAATTCCTGAAGTATTTGAAGTAATTAAAGTTCCTGGAGTTCTATATTTTTCAATTTTCTCAAAAACTTGTTGCTTGATGTCTAAACGTTCAACTACAACTTCCATTACCCAATCTACATCTTTAATCTTATGCAAATCATCTTCAATATTTCCTGTGGTAATTCTATCGGCAAATTTTTGAGAGTAAATAGGAGAGGGTTTAGATTTTAGTGAAGTCATTAAAGCCTCATTAACCAATCTATTTCGAACTATTTTGTTTTCTAAGGTAAGCCCTTTTGCCTTTTCTTTATCATTTAGTTCTCTTGGAACAATGTCCAATAACAGTACTTCTACACCAATATTTGCAAAGTGACAAGCAATACCGCTCCCCATAATTCCGGAACCTACAATTGCTATTTTTTTAATTCTTCTAGTCATTTGTTTTTGATTTGTTTACACAGCCTTGTTAATAGTATCTTCTGGATAAATTAATTTATCTGCGATTAGTTTGTTTATTGTTGAGGTTACTTTGAAAAATGCTTCCAATTCTTCATAGCTAACATGTTCTTTAATAATGTTATTGAAGATGATGACAGATTCTCTAGAGATTTCTCTCATTTCTTTTCCAAAGTTGGTTAGTTTAATAATAACACTTCTTCCATCACTAGGATTTTTTTCTCTAGAAATAGCCCCTTTGTCTTCCATCGTTTTTAAAATTCGAGAAAGACTTGTTGGCTCCATGCCCATTAGTGGTCCTAATGCTGTTGATGGTGTTCCATTTTCGTAATCAATATTTAAGAGTACAAAAGCTGTTGCCATAGTGCTGTCATGTTTTGCTGCTCGCTCGTTGTAGAGTTTTGCAACTGCCTGCCAAGTAGCTCTTAATTGATGATCTATAGATTTATTTTTGTCCATATTGTCAAAGATATAAAAACTTACTATGCGCGCATAGTATTTTCGTGATTAATTATGCATGCATAGTAAATTAGTGATATATTTAATTAATGTTTGAAAAGAAAAATTAATAAAAGAACATAGATTTATTTAACTTTAGATTTTTAGTAATGAATTGGATACCACCTATTGGTTTTATATTTCAATGGCATTGTTATTGATAAGTTTATTATAGATCATTTTTATCCAATCTAATCTATATAATTAGTATTTTGACACACAATTAAAAATGTAGCCATATCATGAGTAAGATTTTAATCATAGAAGATGAAGCAGCAATCAGAAGAGTATTAACTAAAATTATCTCGGAAGAAAGTGATGCCTATCAGGTTGAAGAAGCAGAGGATGGATTGCATGGTATTGAAAAAATTAAAGACAATGACTATGATTTGGTTTTATGTGATATAAAAATGCCTAAAATGGATGGTGTTGAAGTTTTAGAGAAAGCAAAAAAAATAAAACCTGAAATTCCTTTTGTGATGATTTCTGGCCATGGTGATCTAGACACTGCTGTAAATACTATGCGTCTAGGAGCATTTGATTATATCTCAAAACCACCTGATTTAAATCGTCTACTTAATACCGTGAGAAATGCCCTAGACAGAAAAGTCTTGGTTGTAGAAAATAAGCGATTAAAAAAGAAGGTGAGTAAAAATTATGAGATGATTGGTGAAAGTGATGCCATTAGTCATATAAAAGAAATGATAGAAAAGGTAGCCGCAACGGATGCACGAGTTTTAATTACCGGTCCTAACGGAACAGGTAAGGAGCTGGTAGCGCATTGGTTACACGAAAAGTCAGATAGATCTTCCTCACCGTTAATAGAAGTGAATTGTGCTGCAATTCCATCAGAATTAATAGAAAGTGAGCTCTTTGGACATGTTAAAGGAAGTTTTACAGGAGCAAATAAAGATCGGGCAGGAAAATTTGAAGCAGCGAATAATGGTACAATTTTTTTAGATGAAATTGGAGATATGAGTTTGTCTGCTCAGGCAAAAGTATTACGTGCATTACAAGAGAATAAAATTCAAAGAGTTGGAAGTGATAGAGATATAAAAGTAAATGTAAGAATAGTTGCTGCCACTAATAAAGATTTAAAAAAAGAAATAAAAGAAGGAAGATTCAGAGAAGATTTATACCACAGATTGGCTGTTATTTTAATTAAAGTTCCTGCCTTAAATGACCGCAGGAATGATATCCCATTGTTGATTCATCACTTTTCTCAAAAGATTGCTAGCCAACAAGGTGTGGCAAAAAAAGAGTTTTCTTCTGAAGCAATTTCCTTATTGCAAGAGTATGACTGGACTGGTAATATACGGGAGCTAAGAAATGTAGTTGAAAGGCTCATCATACTTGGAGAGCAAGAAGTTTCTGTAGGTGATGTTACTTTATTTGCGAGCAAGTAGCTTTAAAGATAATTCAGGGTGTATGCTCATGATTTTTTAATATAGTATGTTCTATTATTTTCACTAACTTGTAATATCTATTAAATTCTTTTTATGTTAGATAATAAAATACATTACAGAACTTGTAATTTATGTGAAGCTATGTGTGGTTTAGAAATCACATACAAAGAAAAAAAAGTAATTTCTATTGTTGGTGATAAAAAAGACCCTTTAAGTAAAGGTTTCATTTGCCCTAAGTCTTTAGCATTAAAAGATCTGTATGAAGATCCAGATAGATTAAAAACACCTATAAAGAGAACAGAAAATGGTTGGCAAGAAATTTCTTGGACAGAGGCTTTTGATGAAGTGGAAATTCAAATAAAGAAAATTCAAGAAAAATATGGCAATAATGCAGTTGCCACTTATCAAGGAAATCCTAATGTGCATAATGTAGGATCAATGTTATATGGAGGACCATTTTTAAAAAGTTTAAAGACTAAGCAAAAATATTCTGCAACTTCAGCCGATCAATTACCCCATCATATTGCTTCTTTAAAAATGTTTGGTCATCAAATGTTAATTCCTATTCCTGATATAGAAAGAACAGATTATTTATTAATTTTAGGTGCTAATCCAGGTGCATCAAACGGAAGTTTATTAACGGCACCAGGATTTCCTCAAAAAATTAAAAGTATTCAAAAAAGAGGAGGTAAAGTTATAAATATTGATCCAAGATTTACCGAAACTTCTAAGATCTCTAGCCAGCATTTATATATAAATCCTGGAAAAGATGCTCTTTTTTTATTGTCTTTGTTGCATGTGATTTTTGACCAGGGAATAGAAGAAAAAACACACCTTTCAAATTATTTAAAAGGTTTAGAGGAAATTAAAGAAATTGTTAAAGAGTATTCACCAAAAAAGACTGCTCTTCTAATAGGCATAGATAGTTTAGAGATACAAAAAATTGCAAAAGATTTTATGAACTCTAAAACTGCGGTTTGTTACGGAAGAATGGGAGTTTCTACCCAAGAATATGGAGGAATTTGTCAGTGGTTAATTAATGTGCTAAATATTGTTACCAATAATATGGATAAAGTTGGTGGCGCAATGTTTACAAAACCAGCTATTGATTTGGTCTATATGACAGGCATACAAGGCAAAGTTGGTAACTTTGATAGATATCGAAGTCGCGTTCATAATTTACCAGAATATTCTGGAGAATTACCTGTAGCTACTTTAGCAGACGAAATCTTAACAGAAGGTGAGGGGCAAATAAAAATGTTTATTTGTACTGCAGGAAACCCAGTTTTGTCTGCACCAAATGGTAAAAAAATGGAAAAAGCTTTAGAGAAACTAGATTTTATGGTTTCCATAGATATTTATTTAAATGAAACAAGTAAATATGCAAATATAATTTTACCAACTACCAACGGATTAGAAACGCTACATTATGATTTAGTTTTTCATCAGTTAGCTATTAGAAACACTGCAAAACTATCTGAAGTTTTATTTGAGAAAGATGAAAATCAAAAACATGATTGGGAAATATTAAATGAATTAACGGAAAGAATAACAGAGAAAAAGAATTCGTTAACACCAGAAATGATGTTAGATAATATGTTTCAATACTCACCGTATAAAGAAGCTAATTTGTCTGTAAATAAACTAAAAGAAAACCCTAATGGAATAGATTTAGGATCTTTGCAGCCACTTTTAATAAAAAGAATTTTTACTGTAGATAAAAAAATCAATGTTTCACCACAAATTTTTATTGATGATTTAAAAAGATTAGATAAAGAGTTATATAAAGATACCAAAGAGGAAGAAACTAAATATCCTTTTGCTTTAATAGGGAGGAGGCATTTAAGAAATAATAATTCTTGGATGCACAACTCTAAACTATTAATGAAAGGTAAAAATAGATGTACTGTTCTAATGAGTTCTAAAGATGCTAATAATCTTTCAATTACAGATCACCAAAAAATAAAAATAATATCTAATGTTGGTAGTATAGAATTACCAGTTGAAATTAGCGATGAAATGAAGGAGGGGGTTTTAAGTATTCCTCACGGTTTTGGGCACAATAGGAATGGAACAAAAATTAAACTTGCAGAAGAAAATGCAGGTGAAAGCATTAATGATTTAACTGATGATAATAAAATAGACAAATTAACAGGTAATGCTAATTTTAGTGGAACTAGAGTTAAAGTAATAACATAAAAAAACTCTCTAAAATTTTTATTTTAGAGAGCTTTAAAATTTGTTTTAAACTAAATCAAAACGATCTAAGTTCATTACTTTAGTCCAAGCAGTAATGAAATCTTGTACAAAACGTTTTTCTCCATCATCTGAAGCATATACTTCACAAACAGCTCTAAGCTCTGTGTTAGATCCAAAAATTAAATCTGCACGAGTTCCAACAAAGTGAACCTTACCTGTTTTACGGTTTTTTCCTTCAAATAGCGTATCATCTGTTGAAGTTGCGCTCCATGTATTTGATAAGTCTAAAACATTTGTGAAGAAATCATTGGTTAAGTTCCCTATATTTTCTGTAAAAACTCCATGATTAGAACCATCATAATTAGCTCCTAAAACTCTTAGTCCTCCAATTAGAACAGTCATTTCAGGAATAGAAAGTGTTAGTAGGTTAGCTCTATCAACTAATAAGTTTTCAGCAGCAATATTTAAACCAGATTTAATATAATTTCTAAATCCATCTGCCAAAGGCTCTAAATATCCAAAAGACTCCAAATCTGTTTGGTCTTGTGAAGCATCTCCTCTTCCTTGCGTAAAATCTATAGAAATATCATAACCAGCATTTTTTGCAGCTATTTCAACTCCAATATTACCACCCAAAACAATAAGATCGGCGATAGAAACTTCTTTGCTAAATTTTTGTTGAATTGCTTCATAAACGGCTAAAACCTTATTTAGTTCATACGGATTGTTTACGGCCCAACTTTTTTGTGGCTCTAAACGAATTCTACCTCCATTTGCACCACCTCTTTTATCTGAACCTCTAAAGGTTGAAGCAGAAGCCCATGCTGTAGTCACTAATTGAGCTGAGGATAAACCAGTATCAGTAATTAAATTTTTTAGATCTAATAGATCTGTATCTGTTAAAGTATAGGTTGCTGCAGGTATTGGATCTTGCCAAACTAATTCTTCTTTAGGAACTTCTGGTCCTAAATAACGATGTATTGGCCCCATATCTCTGTGGGTTAATTTATACCAAGCTCTTGCAAAAGCATCTTCAAAAGCTTTGTGATCTTTATGAAAACGTTTAGAAATTTCTAAATAAGCAGGGTCAGTCTTTAAAGCTATATCTGCCGTAGACATCATTAGAGCCTGAGTTCCATTAGCATCTCCTGCTTTTGGGGCTTTTTTTGCGTTGGAAGCAGCTGTTGGAGTCCATTGATGAGCTCCGGCTGGGCTTTTAGTTAATTCCCAATCATAATTTAGCAAGACTTCAAAATATTCATCATCCCATTGTGTAGGGTTTGGAGTCCATGCTCCTTCTAAACCACTAGTAATGGTATCGTCTAATACACCACTTTTATAGGTGTTTTTCCAACCAGTACTCATTTCTTCTATTGAAGCACCATGAGGTTCTGTTCCAACATACTCATCTGGATCAGCAGCACCATGAGCTTTTCCAAAAGTATGGCCACCTGCTACCAATGCAACAGTTTCTTCATCATTCATAGCCATTCTACCAAAAGTAATTCTAATATCATGAGCAGATTTTAAGGCATCTGGTTCTCCATTTGGGCCTTCAGGATTAACATAAATGAGTCCCATATGTACGGCTCCAAGATGACCTTCTAAATCACCATCACTAGTATCATATCGTTTGTCATTATCTAACCATCCTGTTTCTGATCCCCAATAAATATCTTGTTCTGGTTCCCAAACATCCTCTCTACCACCTGCAAAACCAAATGTTTTAAAACCCATAGATTCTAAAGCACAATTTCCTGCTAAAACCATTAAATCTGCCCAGGAAACCTTGGCGCCATATTTCTTTTTTATCGGCCATAAAAGCAAGCGAGCTTTGTCTAGGTTACCATTGTCTGGCCAACTATTTAGAGGTGCAAAACGATGTGTTCCTGTAGCTGCTCCTCCACGTCCATCACCAACTCTATAGGTTCCAGCGCTGTGCCAAGCCATACGAATCATAAAAGGACCATAATGGCCATAGTCAGCAGGCCACCAATCTTGAGAATCGGTCATTACATCAATAACATCTTTTTTTAGTTCGTTAAAATTAATACTATTAAAAGCCTTTGCATATTCAAATTCATTACCCATTGGGTTTGATTTTGAAGCATTCTGACGTAAAATATTTAATTTTAATTCATTTGGCCACCAATCTCTGTTGCTAGTTCCTTCACCAGCAGATTTTTTTTGATCGCCACTCATAAAAGGACATTTATCGATGTCTCCAGTAGTATTATGTTCCATGGTTTTATAAATTTTATTTCTTTTTAATCATTTTCAAATTTACATACAATCTTTTAATAATCTTTATCTATATTTCTTATTTTGATATAGCTTATGCCTATTAAGTGAAGTTTGAAAATGATTGAAATTAACTGTAAATTTATTCTTAGGTTTTTTCTTTAGAATCGTTAATTTTTTTGATAATAGTTTTTAAACGCTCCTTGTGTTGTTTTTTTTGTAAGGCAAGTTTAGTGATCTTTTGATTCATTAGTTTGCTATGTTTTGCCTTGTTGACAGTGTTTTTTGCTTTTCCTTTTTTAGGCATAAAGATTATTTTGATTGTTTTAGATGTAATTTTCTGACTGTTCAGCTAAATTTGCATGATTCTATTAATGGCTGATATTTATTTATAAATAGACTTTTATTTATTCTATATTTTTGTATAAAATTCTGTACTTTTAAAACATAAAAATAACCTATTTACTTATGGAATTAAAGTTAACCAAACCTATTGTTTTTTTTGATTTAGAAACTACTGGAATTAATATTGGAAATGATAGAATTGTTGAGATTTCAATGCTAAAGATATTTCCTAATGGAAATAAGGAAAGCAATACATGGTTGGTGAACCCAGAAATAGAAATACCTGCTGAAACAAGTGCAATTCACGGAATCACAAATGAAAGAGTAGTTACAGAACCCACTTTTAAAGAATTAGCACAGACCGTTTATGACTTAATAGCTGACGCCGATTTAGCTGGTTTTAATTCTAATCGTTTTGATATTCCATTATTAGCTGAAGAATTTTTAAGAGTTGGCCTTGATTTTGACATGAATGATAGAAAGGCAATAGATGTGCAAGTAATTTTCCATAAAAAAGAACAAAGAACATTAAGTGCTGGTTATAAATTTTATTGTGATAAAATCTTGGAAGATGCGCATTCTGCGGAAGCAGATACCAATGCAACCTATGAGATTTTAAAAGCACAGTTAGATAGGTATGATGATATAGAAAACTCTGTAGAGGCCTTGAGTGACTATTCTACTCATTCTAAAAGGGCCGATTTTGCTGGATTTATATTATTTAATGCTGAAGATCAAGAAATTTTTTCATTCGGCAAATACAAAGGTAGAACTGTTGAAGATGTTTTAAAAGAGAACCCTGGGTATAATGCCTGGATTCAAAATGCAGATTTCCCCTTGTACACAAAAAAAGTATTACAAGCTATTAAACAAAGAATGTCTGCTCCAAAAACAGGGATGTCAGATACAGATAAGCTCCAAGCATTGCAGCAAAAATTTAATTTAAGGTAGAAACTATGTTTGTGAAATTTGAAAATTTACCGAGTCATTCTAGAGTATGGGTCTATCAATCTGATCGAAAATTTACAACTCAGGAGCTTGCGCTTATTTCAGAGAAAGCGATAGTATTTGTAGATCAATGGACAAAACATGGCTCAGATTTACAGGGATCTTTTGTTGTTAAATACAATCAGTTTTTAATATTAGCAGTAGATGAAGGTTTTAATAATGTTTCTGGCTGCTCTATTGATTCTTCGGTGCATTTTGTGCAAGAAATTGAGAAGGCATTAGGGGTTGATATGATGAATAAAATGAATATTTCATTTAAAGATGGTGAACATATTAATAGTGTAAAAATGACTGTTTTTAAAGAATTTGTTCTTGCTCATAAAATAACTTCAGAAACCATCGTTTTTAATAATATGATTACCAATAAACAAGAATTAGAAACTCATTGGGAAGTTCCTTTACTAGATAGTTGGCACAAACGCTTTTTAGTTTCTTAAAACTTAGAACCTATTTATGTTTAAAAAACTCTTTTTCATTGCTTTTTTAGTGACATTTTTCAACTCCTATAGTCAAAACTTAGATCCGCTAAGAACAGATGATTATTATGCACAAGAAAAATGGGTAGATAGCATTTTAAATTCCATGACAGTAGATCAGAAAATGGGTCAATTGTTTATGATACAAGCATATTCTAATTTAGATACTGTTCACGAAAATAAAATCAAAGAAATGATACAAAAGTATCATGTTGGAAATTTGATTTTTATGCAGGGAACACCCTCTAAACAAGTACAATTAACAAATACCTATCAATCTCTTTCTAAAATTCCTTTAATGATTGGTTTTGATGGAGAATGGGGTTTAGACATGCGTTTGCAAAATACCTATAAATTTCCTTGGAATATGACTTTAGGTGCTATTCAAGACAATACCTTAATTCGTAAATTTGGAGAACACTTAGGAAGGCATGCTAAACGTGTGGGAATTCATGTAAATTTTGCGCCAGTTGTAGATATTAATACAAACCCACTCAATCCTATTATTGGAAACCGTTCTTTTGGAGAAGATAAACAAAATGTTACTCAAAAAGCCATTGCATTTAGTCAAGGAATGCAAAGCGAAGGCGTATTAGCTAACGCAAAACACTTTCCAGGACATGGAGATACAGCAACAGATTCTCACCTTAAATTACCTGTATTAACTTTTGATAGACAACGCCTAGATTCTGTAGAATTATATCCTTACAAGAGAGTTTTTGATGCAGGAATGGCCAGTGTAATGACCGCACATTTAAGTATTCCTGTACTAGAATCTAATCCAAAGTTACCCACCTCATTATCGCCTAGTGTTGTGACAGACTTATTGAAGGAAGAATTAGGTTTTCTTGGGTTAATTTTTACAGATGGTTTAAATATGAAAGGTGCTGCAGATTATTCTAGTTCTGCTGAAATTGATTTGGCAGCAGTTCTTGCAGGAAATGATGTTTTATTAATACCTCAAGATGTTCCTGCTACAATCAGTTTGATGAAAAACTCAATACAAACAGGAGTTTTATCACCAGAAAGAATAGACGAATCTGTTCGTAAGATTTTACTAGCCAAGTATAAAGTAGGATTACATTTTCATAAGCCAATTGATACATTAAATTTGGTAAAAGATTTAAATACTATTGAAGATGAGGTTCTTCACAGAGAATTGGTAAAAAACTCAATAACTATTATAAAGAACAAGAAAAATATTCTTCCTATTGAAGATCTAAAAAAACATAAGAAGATAGCCTATGTAGCTTTAGGAGATGATACTGGTGACCAATTTTTAGATGCCTTAGCTAAGTATTCAAAAATTCATAAAGTAGACAGTAATAATTTAAATGAAGTTATTGATACCTTAGAAGATTTTGATTTGGTAGTTGTAGGCTTTCATAAATCAAATGCTCATCCATGGAAGCCCTATGAATTCTCAAATCAAGAATTAGTGTGGTTGCATGAAATTGCAAGGAAGAATAAAACAATTCTGGCTGTTTTTGCCAGTCCTTATAGTCTATTAAATATAAAATCATTTACCAATTTAGAAGCAGTTTTAGTAGCTTATCAGAATAGTGAAATAGCTCAAGAAATTACCGCTCAAACTATTTTTGGAGCTATTGAAGCTACTGGAAAACTTCCAGTTTCTATTAAAAATGAATTTCCAGTAGGAACAGGTATTATCACTAAAAGCCTACAGAGGCTTCAATATTCTATTCCGGAAGCTGTAGGAATGTCTTCTAAAAAATTAGCAAGAATAGATTCTGTAGCAACCGTTGTTCTTGAAGAAAAGATGTCTCCAGGTTTGCAAGTACTAGTTGCCAGAAAAGGTGTTGTTGTTTATGAAAAAAGTTTTGGGTATCATACAGACAAGAAGAAGAATCCTGTAAAAAACAGTGATGTATATGATGTTGCCTCTTTAACAAAAATTTTGGCGTCTTTACCAATGTTGATCAAAGCTGAAGAAGAAAAAAAGATAGCATTATTTTCTAGTGTTAGAAAAATAGTCCCAAGATTTAAAAAATCTAATAAAGATACTGTAACTGTTCAAGAAATTTTATCTCATTATGGGCAGTTGAAAGCTTGGATTCCTTTTTATAAGTTGACCCAAGATAGTATTACCAATAAAAATTTAAAGAAATTTTATAGGGCTAAAAAAACAAAAAAATTTACAATTAAAGTTGCTGAAGACTTGTTCCTAAACAGTTCCTACAAAGATTCTATTTACAAATATATTAGAGATGCTGAACAGAGAGAAAAACCAGGGTATAAGTACAGTGATTTAGGTTATTACATTTTTAAAGAAGCTCTAGAGAAAAGATATAAAAAGGATTTAAATGTTCTAGTTGATGATGAATTCTATGAGCCATTAGGAGCCAATAGAATGTCTTATTTACCACTTGCTAAATTTGATAAACTATCTATTGTTCCTTCAGAAAAAGACAGCTATTTCAGACATCAATTATTGCATGGTTATGTTCATGATATGGGTGCTGCCATGCTTGGTGGAGTAGGAGGTCATGCAGGATTGTTTGCCAACTCTAATGATGTAGCTAAGATGATGCAATTATACCTTCAAAAAGGATATTATGGAGGAAAACGCTACTTTAAAGCAGCAACTTTTGATAAATTTAATAAACGGTATTATTCAGATAAAAAAGTTCGAAGAGGCTTGGGTTTTGATAAGCCTCAGTTAGATTCAACCATTATGGCTACTTGTGGATGTGTGTCTGATGAAAGTTTTGGTCATAGTGGATTTACTGGAGCCTATACATGGGCAGATCCAGTAAGTGGAATTTTATATGTTTTTCTTTCTAACAGAGTCTTTCCAACTATGGAAAATTATGGACTTGTTGATCAAGATATTAGAACAAAAATACAGCAGATTATTCAAGAGGCTATTTTGCAGAATTAGGGTGAAATTTACTATATAATAAAATCAATAGTAAAGAGCTGGCTAAGTAAATGATTCCTGATAACCAACTATAAAAATAACTTACTAAATATGTTTGTATCATAAAGTTTACACTTACGGTAATTGTATTAATACCGTATCTAAATGTATCTATAAATTCAAATTCATTAATCTTACTTTCTGTATGTTTCCAGATGAACCAAGGAACAATACTATTTAATAGTATAAAGGGTTTTATAAAGCTTACTAAATTAACCTTCTTTTCTCTACCAGATATTATAGTAGATGTAATCATTAAGTTTACCCGCTCAACTTTAGTAAAATCTACATTTGCTGCAGTTAATTTGGCTAAAGTTTTTTCATAATTTTCATCCAGAGGAATATGAACAGAAAGAGTTTTTAATTGAGATGTAATAACATCTTTCAATCGTTTAATTTCTGAATTAATAATAAGGGGTTTATAGAAATCATTTACCAGTATTGGGGTTCCGTAATGTAAGCAAACACTTGATGGGTAAATAGAAGGATTTTGATAGGTTAATCCAACAGGTATGATATGAATTTGTAATGATGGATTTCGCTCTAAGGCACCAAAAACAATTCTAGAAAACCCCTTACTTAAGTTTCTTATAGTTCTTCTTTTATCATGGCTGCCTTCTGGAAAAATCATTAAAGCATTTTGATTGTTTAATAAAGTAAAGCATTTCTCAAATACATCTTTATTATTCCCTAATTGCTTAATACCATCTCTCATTCGGTAAATGGGCATTAGGTTTAGGGTTCCAAGGAATCTTTTGATCAAAGGTTTTTTAAAACTTGCAGCACGAACAAGAAAATGTTGTGCTCTTGGGTTATTTACAGCTACAATTAGAGGATCTATCAACCCATTTGGATGATTTACCACAAACAAAACAGCTCCTTTTTTGGGGATATTTTCTTTGCCTTTCACGATTATTCTTCTTGTGTAGAAAAATAAAGAGCACTTGATAAGAAATTTAAAAAGATTATACCAGAGTGTTTTCAAAATCACGTAGCTATTTTAGTTAATTATTTTTTTTCCCCCAGTACGCTCCGAGAATCATACCAGAAAAAACATCCCATATCCCCCAAAAAGCCGCTAATAAGGCCATTCCTCCCAGACCATCAAAGAATTGAAAGATTAATAATAATCCTAAGCCTCCATTTTGAATTCCTGTTTCCATAGAAATAGTTTTTTGATCTCTTTTGTCTAATCCAAATCCTTTTGCGGTATAAAAACCAATAATATAAGCTCCAATATTATGAAAAATCACCAGTGCAGCAACTAAATGTATGTGTTCTAAAAAAATCTCAATATTCTCATAAAAGGCTATGCTAATTAGGGCTAGAAATACGATCATTGAAAAAGGTTTGAGTAGAGCTTCAATTTTTTTAGCGACTTTCTCGTAGTAATGATTTAATGCCATTCCTAATATAATTGGAATTCCTAAAATTAACAATACCAGTTTAAATAATTCAAACGGATTTAATTCAACTGTTTTTAAAATAGCATTTGTAGGTTCATACAGCCCGCTATAAAATTGTAAATTAAATGGAGTCATTACAAGGCATATAACTGTGGCAAAAGCAGTTAAGCTAACAGATAATGCTGCATTTCCTTTTGCCATTTTACTAAAAAAGTTAGAAACATTTCCACCCGGACAAGCAGCAATCATCATCATTCCAAGAGCAAAACTTGGATGAGGTTCTATTAATAAAATAGCTAAAAATGTAAGTGCTGGTAATAAGAAGAATTGAGAGAAAATACCGACTAAAAGAATCTTAGGTTTTTTTATTAAACGTTTAAAATCATCAACTTTAATAGCTAAGGCAACGCCAAACATAATTACTGCTAAGGCTATATTTAAAATCCAAAGAGCTTCTGTGTCAAAATTAATTTTTATGTTATCTATTGAAATGTTTATATCAGTTTTTAAAAGCATATTCTATAATATTAGACCCCATTTGTAATGCTTTTAAACGAATTTCTTCAGGGTTGTTATGAATAGAGGCATCTTCCCAACCATCACTTAGATCAGATTCGTAGTCATAAAAACACACCAATCTTCCTTCAAAAAATAGCCCAAAGCCTTGTGGTGCTTTTTTATTGTGTTCATGTATTTTGGGCAATCCTTTTTTTAAAAGAAATGTTTGATTGTAAATAGGATGGTTTGTTGGAATTTCTTGTAACTCTATTGTAGGAAAAACTTTCTTAAGTTCTCTCCTAATATATTTATCTAGACCATAATTATCTGATATATGAAGAAATCCTCCAGAAATTAGATATTGACGTAAATTTTTGGCTTCTTTCTCTGTAAAGTAAACATTTCCATGACCAGTCATAAATACAATTGGAAAATTAAAAAGATCACTATTACCCACAGCAATTGATCTTGGGTTTTCTGTAATTAGTGTGTTTGTATGCTTGTTTGAAAATTCAATTAAATTTGGTATTGCAGTAGGATTAGCATACCAATCTCCACCACCATTATATTTTAAGACGGCTATCTCTTGAGCAAAAATTTGAAAACTAATGCTAAAAAAAAGAATTATAATGAACTTTTGTAGATACAAATTAATTGAATTTAAAAGCAAGATAAGGTTTCTTATTGATTGATAAATGAAATATTCTGAACCGCAACCAACGCTGCCGTTTCTGTTCTTAATCTAGCATCACCTAAAGTAATTGGAATATAGCCAGATTTGATACTTTTTGATATTTCTATGGAAGAGAAATCTCCTTCGGGTCCTATTAAAATAGTGGCAGGTTCTTTTGGTTTGATGATATTTTTTAGGAGCTTTTTTTCTCCTTTGTCACAATGCGCTATGTAAACGGTATTATGATGTTCTTTTTTTAAAAATTCACCAAAAGAAATGGCTTTATTTAGTCTTGGTAAATGAAATTTTAAGGATTGTTTCGTTGCAGCAATGATGATTTTTTCTAGTCTTTCAGGTTTGATGAATTTTCTTTCAGAGTTTTCACATATAATAGGTGTAATTTCATCAATACCAATTTCGGTTGCCTTCTCTAAAAACCATTCTAACCTATCATTATTTTTTGTTGGAGCAATTACAACATGTAAGTAATATTCTCTAAATTGTTTTTTTTCTTCTCTACTTACAATAGAAACTAAACACCTTTTATCATTTGCAATGCTAATAACACAATTAAATAATTCTCCTTTTCCGTTGGTAATCTTTATTTGGTCTCCCATTGTTTTTCGGAGTACTTTTATAATGTGTCTACTTTCAACTTTATCAAAAGTGATTTGCTGTGTACCTTTATCTATTGTTGGATTGTAAAATAGTTGCATGTTGGTTTTAGAATTTTAATATCTTTATTTAGTTAAAATTACAGATCATAAGTTTTTCTTGTATGTTCTTCTTCTTTTATGAGTTTTTGGATCAAAATTTTTCCATAACTGATGAATGGCACTATTATCTTCTAATTCAGGTGTTCTAATTACTGTTTCTACTCCTATGGCTTTAAAACTAGTTGTAAAATCACTAAATATAATGGCTGTTATTCCTTTGTTTTGATATGCAGGATCTACACCAATTAAATACGATGTTACTGTTTTTGCATTTCTTTTTGCTTTTAAGAGGTGATAAAATCCAAAAGGGAATAATTTTCCGTTCGCTTTTTGAAGTGCCTTTGAGAAAGAAGGCATCATAATTCCAAAAGCAATAAGCTTGCCATCTTCATTCATTACAAATTTGATAAAATCTGGATTTATGAAACTAATATATTTCTTTTTAAAATATTCAATTTGATTATTCGAAATAGGAACATAAGATGATAATGTAGCATATGATTTATTAAATAAATCAAACATTTCACCAACATAAGGCATGATATCTTTTGTCTTTGAAAAATTTAAAGAGCTAAGTTTAAATCTTCGTTTGATTAATTTTGATATTCTTTCATAATAGTTTGCATCTATTTTTGATAATTTAAAATTATTTTCTAAATATTCTTTCTCTTTTACAAAGCCTATTTGTTCTAAATGCTCTTTATAGTGAGGAAGAGAATACCAAGTAACCATTGTTCCAATATGGTTAAAACCTTCAATTAATACTCCAACTTTGTCTAGATTAGAAAACCCAACAGGACCCTCCATATAAATTAGGTTGTTTTCTTTTCCAATTTCTACAACCTTTTCAATTAGTACTTTTGAAACCTCAATATCATCAATAACATCATACCAACCAAAACGCATCTTTTTAATGTGCTGCTCTTTTACTTCATACCAATTAATAATTGCTGCAATACGGCCTACAATCTCACCGTTTTTTATAGCTACAAAAAAACGTGCTTCAGCATTTTCAAAAGCAGGATTTTTATCTTTGTCAAGAACTTCTAGTTCTTCACTAATAATAGGAGGAACCCAATAAGGATTATTTTTATAAATTGAAAAAGGAAACAGAACGAATTGCTTCATGTCCTTCTTCGTAATCATTTCTTTTAGTGTAATCATGGCACTAAATTAGTTACTATTTATTGTTTTAGACTCTGTTTGTATCGGTATCATTATCATTCTCTTTTTTTCCTTTGTTTTTTTTAGCTTCGTCTTTCTTTTTTCTAGCTTCGTCTTTTTTTCTTTCTTTTTCTAGTTTTTTACTATCTTTTTTTGTTTTTTTATCTGTCTTAGCTTCCTCTTTACGTACTTCTTTTTCTAGTTTTTTAATTTCTTTTTCTAGTTCTTTTGTTCCTTTGTCTGTATCTTTTTTAAGATCATCTTTAATGTTTTTCTTTCCTTTTAAGATACCTAAAAACCCTTTTTTAGTTTTATCCTTTGTAGGTTTTATTTTAGAGGGTTTTACTCGTGTTCTTTTTGGCTTAATTCTCAAGGGTTTTACTTCATCATCATTATTACTATTAGTTGAATTTTTGTTGATAGATTCAACAGTTTTCTTTCTTAACTTAGATGTTCCCGAAGCTTGTTTTTTACCTTTCTTTTTAAAAACATTACGAACTTTACCAAATAATCTACCAAATAATTTTTTTTCTTTGACATTAAAACTTTTATCATTTTTCACAGGTTTTCCATTTTCATCAAGTTCGGTAACTTTGTCAATATGTCTATCAAATCTATAGGAAGCTCCAATTGAGCTGTAAAATCCAGAAGATTTTGCATCTGTTAATAATCTCAAAGAACTATTTATTTGTATGTTTCTATTATATAAAAATGCAATACCAGAACCTATATTAGACTGAGCTTGAATTTTGTCTAACATGGTTTGGTTTTCTATAAAAATAGACCACCTGTTGTTGTAACTAAAGGTAGCTGTTATTATGTATGAGAACTCAGGAAGTTCAGTTCCTATTCTATCGTAATAGATATTCGTAATAATATTGAAGTTATTTGTAAGGTCATTTTGAAGTAATATACCTGCTTTTGGAGAAAAATTATTTGTTTTATAAATATCTTCCGGAATACCAGTGTTTACTCCTGCATAGGCTGCAACTGAAGGAATTAATCTTTTCCAATCAAACTTGTTCCTAGCTACCCAACTTCGTATTTCCTTTGATTTGTCTGTATGTTTTTGTTCGTAAACTAAATATTTTGCACCTACTGTAAGTTTACTAAAACCGGTTTTATTATAACTAGAATTAAAAATATTTTGAAAGCTAACTTGTTCATTTTGGTATGCGAAATTAAGATTAAGTTCTAACTTCTCTTGAAAGAAACTTGTTCTAAACAAAAAATCAGCACCATAAGATTCTGGTCTAGAAAAAGTAGGGTATATACTTGTTTTTCTAAAAAAAATACTTGTTTCTAATTGGTAAACACCCGTACCAACACTGTAAGGGCTTTCTGAAAAACCTGGCCTATTAGAATTGATGACATTTGTATACTGAGCTAAAACAACTTGAGTAAAAAGGATCATACACACAATCCATAATCTTTGAAGTTTAGATATGAAGTAATTTCTTTTAAAAATTGTCAATTTTTTGGGTTTTACACAAACATACTGTAAATATAGGACTCATCAAATGCAATAAATACTTTTTTAAGACTGTTAAAATTTTGTATTCTATTAACGTATCAATTATCATCAAATTGTTACTTTTGATATTTAATTTAATTTTAACATGCAACAAGCAGAATTAATGGGTTTTTTAAGAACACTCCTTATTATATCAATCGTTTATTATAGCTTTCGTTTTTTAGCAAGAATATTTGCACCCCTTTTACTAAAGAAAGTAGTTGGAAATATGCAAGCAAAAGCCAAAAAGCACCATCAACAAAAAAATCAACAATCAGAAAATTCATCTACTAAAGAAGGTGAGACTATTATAGATAAGAATCCAAACTCTAAAACTCAGGGAAATAATTCCGTTGGAGAATATGTAGATTTTGAAGAAATAGATTAATATGAATTTAAAAAGAATTTTACCTCATTTAGCTTCACTATTAGTTTTTATAATTGCCGCATTATTTTACTTTCACCCTGTTTTAAAAGGGGAGAAATTATCTCAGTCCGATATCACACAGCATATTGGTATGGCAAAAGAGGTAAACGATTATAGGGTTTCAACTGGCGACGAGCCCTACTGGGCAGAAAGCGCTTTTAGTGGTATGCCTACTTATCAAATAGGAACTTATTTTCCCAACGATTATCTTACAGATTTAGATCGTTTAATTCGTTTTCTTCCTAGGCCAGCAGATTATTTATTTCTGTACTTCTTAGGATTCTATATTTTACTACTAGCTTTTAAGGTAGATTGGAAATTAGCCATAGTGGGTTCTTTAGCTTTTGGTTTTTCTACCTACCTGATTATCATCTTTGGTGCAGGACATAACTCAAAAGCGCATGCAATTGCCTATATGCCAATGGTTTTAGCAGGTATTATATGGATTTTTAAGAAGCGTTATCTGCTAGGGTTTACCGTTACAGCGTTTGCAACTGCTTTAGAAATTAAAGCAAATCACCCTCAAATGACTTACTATTTGTTATTTGCTATTTTAATTTTGGGAATAATTGAATTCATTGAAGCTCTTCAGAAAAAGAAAATAGGACAGTTTACCACCCAAACTGCTATGATTATTATAGCGATGTTGTTAGCTGTAGGTGTTAATTCTACAAGATTAATGGCTACTAAAGAATATTCAGATGTAAGCACACGAGGAAACGCAGCATTAACTATTAATTCAGATGGTACAAAAAAAGAAGTTACTTCTGGTTTGTCTAAAGATTATATCACACAATTTAGTTATGGAATCTCAGAAACTTTTAACTTATTAGTTCCAAGATACATGGGCGGAGGAACTGTAGAGAAATTAAGTAAGAATTCAAATACTTATGAGCATGTTTCTTCTATTGCTGGACCTAAGCAGGCTGATGGTTTTACCAAACAAGTTTATACCTACTGGGGAGATCAATTAATTGTTGAAGCACCTGCTTATATTGGAGCCGTTATTTTGTTCCTTTTCTTTCTAGGGGTTTTCTTAGTAAAAGGTAAAATTAAGCATTGGTTAGTTGCATCAACAGTTTTTGCAATACTAATGAGTTGGGGTAGAAACTTTGATTTTTTAACTAATCTATTTATTGATTATGTTCCCTTATATGATAAGTTTAGGGCCGTTTCTTCTTTTCAGGTAATTGCAGAATTATGTATTCCTCTTCTAGGAATTCTAGCTGCTAAAGAATTTTTCTCTTCAAGAATATTAAAAGCAAAAAAACAAGAAGCCTTAAAAAAAGCACTCTATCTTTCTAGTGGCTTGGTTGTTCTAGGGTTGCTTTATGCAGTTGCTTTTTCGCCTTTTGAAGGATTAAGAGATGCTAATTATGCTCAATATGAAGGGTTGCTAGATGCTGTAAAAGCAGATAGACAATCTATGTTATATAGAGATAGTTTTAGATCTTTAGTATTAATTAGTCTAAGTTTTGGAATCCTTTGGTTATTTGTAAAACAACAACTAAATAAAACCAACGCAATTATTGGATTTGCATTGCTAATTTTATTTGATTTGGTTCAAGTGAATCTTAGATATGTAAATAAAGATGACTTTAGACAGGCCAGAAAAATAGACAAACCTTTTACTGCAACTGCTGCAGATTTACAAATACTAAAAGATAAAAGCCATTATAGAGTCGCTAATTTTACAGGAGACCCTTTTCAAGACGGACGAACTTCTTATTTTCATAAATCTATTGGAGGATATCATGCTGCTAAAATGGGTAGATATCAAGATTTAATTGAATTTCAGTTAGCAAAACAAAATATGCAGGTTTATAATATGCTAAATGTTAAGTATTTTATTCTACCTGGAGATGATGGTAAAGAACAAGCTCAGCAAAACCCTGATGCAAATGGAAACGCTTGGTTTGTTAACGAGATTAGATATGTGCAAACTGCAGATGAAGAAATAATAGCCTTGGATAGCTTAAATACAAAAGAAGTTGCCATACTTAGAGATTATAACCCATATGGATTTGAAGATTCTTTAAAATATAATGTAGATACTTTAGCTACCATTAAACTCACAGAATATTCCTTGAATGCTCTAAGCTATGACTCCTTTTCAAATCAAAATGAATTTGCAGTATTTTCAGAAATTTATTATAAAGATGGTTGGAATGCCTACATAGATGGTGAATTAAAGCCCCATGTAAGTGTAAATTATGTTTTAAGAGGAATTGAAATTCCAGCAGGAAATCACAACATAGAATTTAAATTTGAACCGAAAGTAATTCAAACAGGAAGTTTTATTTCTTTAATTTCTTATGTGCTTTTATTATTAATCCCAATTGGATGTTCTTTATTTAAGAATATTGATCTCTTTTCAACGATAAAAAATGATAAAAACTCACTTTAGTTATATAATACTATTCTTTTCCTAAATAGCACGATAGTTAATTTTAAAACTCCATTAAATTAACTATCTTTATATTGTCTTAGAGTTATAGTTGTTTTATTACAAGTTAACTCTAAGTAAATAAATCTTATTTTAGGGGGTAGATTTATTAAATTTCCTCGAGCTTCACTGCTCGAGGTTTTTTTATTTATAATCTTTTTTTTGTGACTGTTTCCAATAAGGTGGTCTCTTTTTAACGATAAAAAAGTATAAAAATTAATTTAGTTATATAATACTATTCTTTTCCTAAATAGCACGATAGTTAATTTTGAAACTCCATTAAATTAACTATCTTTATTATGTCTTAGAATTATACTTGTTTTATTACAAGTTAACTCTAAGTAAATAAATCTTATTTTAGGGGGTAGATTTATTAAATTTCCTCGAACTTTTAAAGTTCGAGGTTTTTTTATGTTAATTTTTTTAAGGTAAGTTTTATATATACCAGAATTATTATTTTATGATTTATTAGTCCAATTTGAAGATTAGATAATTATAATTAAAGATCATTTACTTCTAAAATATTTTTTAGGGATAAATAAGGTTAATTAATTAAAATAACTTGTTACTTTTCTTGAATAGCATCATAGTTGCTTTTTTTAATCCCACAGATAACTATAAATTTATTTTTTGCTTGTGAAAGAGAAGTACAATATTTTTCTAAAAAATTTGACTAACATAGCCAACTTTTTTTTAGTTAAAAACTATATTATATCAAATAAAAAAAACATTATTTTTTCAATGAATTAATATACTCTGAAGGAGTTTTTCCTAAATAATTTTTAAAAGATCTTGAAAAGGAAGAAGCATTGGTGTAACCAATTTCTTCCCCTAATGCTTGGATCGTATACTTTTTGTATTTTGAATCTTTCTGAAGTATTGTTATTAAATAGTTTATTCTTAACTCAGTAAGATATTGTTTGTAGGTTTTTCCTTTTTTTTCATTGATAACAGAGGAAAGGTATGATGTATTGGTATTTAAGTTTTTAGCTAATTGATGAATACTAAAGGTACTATCTAAATAGTCTTTTGAAAGTTCAAACTTTTTAAGTTCTTTTAATACCATTTCTTCTATTTCTATATGTATAGAATAATCTTTTTTTGGTGGTAATACGTTTTCAGTAGTTATTTTTTTATTTTTTATTTTTTTCAGGAAATAAACAACAATAATTATTAATGAAATAAGAAAAGTTGTAAATAAAACAACTAAATTATTTCTTTTCTTTAGTTCATTCTTAATAATTGAATCATTTATTTTTTGTATTTGATTAAAATCATATAAAAAATGAGTTTTATTCGCTTCTGTTTTACTTTTATTTAATTTTTCTAACATACCCAATGCTAATTTTGAGTATCTAAAAGCACTATCTATTTTGGAGTTATTATTGTATAAATTAGCTAGAATATTATATACAACAATTTTATTTTTTTCAGTATTTGGACTTGTGTTATTGAAATTTAAAAATTTATAAGAATAATAAAGTGAAGAATCCCCCCTTTTTAAATTTTTAAAAATTAAAGATTTTAAAAAATAATAATCTTGAGATTTCTTTACTAAATCAAATGTATTAACAAGTTTAAGAGCCTTCTTATATTGTTTTCTTTTAATTAAAACATTAGCTATTCTTAAATGATAAAAGCTTAAAGAATTTTGATGTTTTGGAATAAATTTTTCTGCCTCAAGAAATGCTTTCTCATAATTATTGAGAGTAGAATCTAAATATTTGTCATTGTTATTAATTGAATTTAATGCAAAATAAGATTCTCCAAGGATATTATAAGCACTAGCTTTATTAGCTACTATGATATTATTATTATTATTAGTGTTTTCAGGGAAATCTTTTATTGAAGGGTATGTGTATATAACCTCTTTTAATAAAGTAATTGCTTCTTGATGAAAGCCTAAATTATTTTTTAATAAAGCCAAGTTTATTTGGGTATTTATTTTCGCTCTAAAATGTCTTTCGTTTTTTTGTGGATAGTTGTCTAAAAGATTTATTTTTTGATTTAAGCAATTAAAAGCTTCATCAAACTTTCTTTGATTATTTTTAATCCAAAATATGCGTGTTAATGCATGAAGCTTATTATTTATATTACATATAGAATTTTCATCTTTTAGTCTTGTTAGTATCTCTAGTGCTATTTCCTCAGACTTTTTAAAGTTACCACCCTTATAATATGCTGAAGCAATATTATTTTTACCAGTATCACTTATACACTTGTCACTAGATTTTTCTAATTTTTCTGCATAATAGAGAAGACTGTCTGTATTGGTATAAGAATAATATTTAATTTTCTTAAAGCTCTCTTTGTTATTATCACCATTTTGACCAAATAGATTTAGTGAGAGAAGAAAAAAGATTAATTGAGGCTTGTATTTAAGGAAGGGGCTAATGATATAAAATATAAAATGTTTGAGACAAATATAGCAACTGAAACTAATCAAAAATAATTTTAAAGTATTTTTTTACAACTAATTAGCTTTTTTTAATATAAAATATACTTTTAGTTTTAGATTTGTCTAAGTAAGTTTAAATTTAGCTTTAATTTTAAAGTAATTATATTTTGAGAATTGGAATGGTTTTAGATGATGTTTTCCCTCCTGATCCAAGGGTAGAAAACGAAGCAATTTCACTTATAAATTCTGGGCATAAGGTCTTTTTATTTTGCCTGTCTTATGGCCAACAAAAAAGACATGAGACAATCAGTAACATAGAAATAAGAAGGTATAAGTCTACTAAATTTATCTATAAACTTTCTGCTCTTTCTTATGACCTTTCTCTATATAGAATGATTATGACACCCAAAATAAGTCATTTTATCAAAGAAAATAATATAGATGTATTACATATTCACGATATAAGAATAGCCGGTGCTGTATTTCAAGTCAATAAAAAGCATCAATTAAAAATAGTATTAGATCTTCATGATAATATTCCAGAGAACATGAAGTTTTACCCGCATCTACAAAAATTTCCTGGAAAGTATATTATTTCTCCTAAAAAATGGAAAAAGAAAGAGAAGGAGTTTATTTTGAAGTCTGATAAAATTATAACTGTATCTCCTAATTTTGCAAAACAGATTATAGAAATTAATAATTTACAACCGGAGAAAATGGTATTGGTGCCAAATACTGTTAGACAGTCTTTTTATAAGGAGGCTATTTATTCTGAAGAAATTAAAAAAAAGTATTCTAATAAATTTGTTGTGCTTTATCTGGGCGATACTCATTTAAGACGAGGGTTACTCACTGCTATAAGGGCTTCTGAATTATTATCTAAAAAGATAGTAAACTTTAAATTAGTTATTGTTGGAAGAAATACAACAGATCATATTTTAATTGAAGAGGTAAAAAGATTACATTTAGAATCATATGTAGATTTCGAAGGGTGGAAAGATGTTTCTTTATTTCCATCGTATATTATAGCTAGTAATGTATGTATTTCTCCTCTCTATAGAAGCATACAGCATGATGTAGCGTATGCGAATAAGATTTTTCAATACATGAGTTTTGGTAAACCTATTTTAGTTAGTAATGCAATAGCTCAAAAAGAAATAGTTGAAAGTATTCATAGTGGGTTAGTGCATGAAGAAAAAAATGAAGAAGATTTTTATTCTAAAGTAATAGAATTGTATCAAAATAAAGAGAAAGCTGAAGAATTAGGTAATAATGGTAAAGAGTTTATAGAAAAAAAATTCTCTTGGGAAGTTACTTCTCAAGCTTTAGTTAAATTATATGATGAGCTATAAAAAGAAAGTTTTAATTATCACTTATTATTGGCCACCCGCCGGTGGCTCTGGAGTACAGCGTTGGTTGAAGTTTTCTAAATACTTAAGAGATTTTGAGATAGAGCCTGTTATTTATACGATTGACAATCCATCATATCCAATTTTAGACAAGAGTTTAGAGAGTGAAATACCAAAAGATTTAGAAATCTTAAAGCAAGCTATTTTTGAGCCAAATTCTATGCTGTCTTTTTTTGGACGAAACAATAAAAAAGAAAGTGCCGGTTTTTTAAACCCAAATCCAACATTTTTTGGTAGCATAATTCAATACATTAGAGCCAATTATTTTATTCCTGATGCACGAAAGTTTTGGATACAACCTTCCGTAAATTTTTTAAGCAATTATTTAGAGAATAATCACATAGATGCTATCATTACAACAGGTCCACCCCATAGTATGCATCTAATTGGTTTAGAGCTAAAAAAGAAATTAGGAATTAAGTGGATTTCAGACTTTAGAGACCCCTGGACAGAAATTGATTATTTTCAACAGTTACCATTAACAAAAAAAGCCACCAAAAAACATCAAGATTTAGAGCAAGAAGTTTTAATAAATTCTGATATGGTTGTTGTGGTTGGTGAAACTATGAAAGACAAGTTTCTAAAACATACCAATAGAATAGAAGTACTAACAAATGGTTTTGATACAATCGAAGATTTATCAACTCAAAAATTAGATGAAAAATTTTCAATTACCCATGTTGGATTGATGAATTCTGACAGAAACCCTACAATTTTATGGGAGGTTTTAAATGAAATTAGTAATACTAACCTTAATTTTAAAAACGATCTAAGAATTAAATTGATAGGTAAAATAGATGATGCAGTCATTCAAGACTTAAAAGTATTTGATCATAATACTATTGAGACAATACCCTATTTAGATCATAAAGATGTAGGTAAGTACCAAGCATCTTCGCAGATATTATTATTAAGTATTAATGAGGTGCCTAGCGCAAAAGGAATCATTACAGGGAAAATTTTTGAGTATTTACAAGCAAAACGACCTATTTTAGCTATTGGGCCTGAAGACGGTGATGCAGCAATGATACTAAAGAATACAAATGCAGGAACAATAGTAGGATTTAAAAATAAAACTGCATTAAAAGCCACTATTTTAAACCTTTATAAAGACTATAAAGAGGGGGTGTTATTTGTAAAATCTGTTAATATTGAACAATATCACAGAAAAAATATAACTAGTCAACTTGCAGAAGTAATTAAAAAGGTAGTATCTTAATTGGTATGAAAGTTGATAAGAGTTTATAATTAGTGAAAGGAATTAATCTAAAGGCATCAAAATGTACTGCCATAGTTTAAATACATGAAAAAAGTAGTTACTGTTATAGGAGCCAGACCACAGTTTGTAAAAGCAGCTGTATTAAGCAGAATTATTAAAGAATACAATACTATAGAAGAGGTAATCATTCATACAGGGCAACATTTTGATGCTAATATGAGTGCTGTTTTTTTTGAAGAAATGATGATTCCAAGACCCGCTTATAATTTAGAGGTTAATAGTATGAGTCATGGAGCCATGACTGGTCAGATGATGGAAAAAATTGAAAAAGTATTACAAATTGAACAACCAGATGCACTGATTGTTTACGGTGATACAAACTCTACGATGGCTGGAGCATTAGCAGCCAAAAAAATGAATATTAAAGTGGTTCACATAGAAGCTGGTCTTCGTTCTTTTAATATGAAAATGCCGGAAGAAATTAATAGAATAGTAACTGATAGAGTTTCTGATTTATTAAGTTGCCCAACAGAAACTGCCATTGATAATCTAAAGAAAGAAGGTTTTGATAATCTACCTGTTTTAATTGAGAAGCATGGCGATATTATGAAAGATGCTGTAGTGTATTATAGTCAGTTTTCAGCAATTAAATCATCTATTATTAAAGATCAAAAATTAGAAAAAAATAAATTTGTTTTAGCAACAATTCATCGTCAAGAAAACACAGACGATATTACTAAGTTAACAGCTATATTTCAAGCATTGGAGAAGATCCATAAAACTCAAACTGTAATTTTACCTATTCACCCAAGAACTAGTGCAGTTTTAAAGAAATTAGAGATACATCCAAAAATTCAATTTATAGATCCAGTAGGCTATTATGATATGTTAGAATTACTAAAAAACTGTTCTATGGTAATCACAGACAGTGGAGGATTACAAAAAGAAGCTTTTTTTAATAAAAAACAATGTATAGTTGTTAGAGAAGAAACAGAATGGGTAGAACTTGTAGCTTATGGGTTTGCAAAAGTTGTGGGTAGCAATACCAAAAAGATTCTACAGACGTTTGATACCTATAAAGACATGAAAAAAGATTTTTCTGTTGAATTATATGGAAACAATGTTGGAGAGAAAATTTATAAATCTATTGATCAATTAATACATTAGAGTTTGGGAATTGTACTAAAGCAATCATTTATAAATACATTAATAGTTTATCTAGCTTTTGCTATTGGAGGAGTTAATGTACTTTTTTTATACACACGTTTTTTAGATGGAGAGTATTATGGATTAGTTACTTTTTTACTATCTGCAGCAAATCTATTAATGCCTATAACTGCATTTGGAGTTCAGTATACTATTGTGAAGTTTTATTCTTCTTATGAATCTAAAATAGAAAGAGACAAGTTTTTAAATCTTGCCTTGATTTTACCATTACTAATTTCTATTCCTTTAGGTTTTTTAGGAAATGTTTTTTACGAACAAATCAGTTTTTTGTTATCTGAGAAGAATGCAGTAATTAAAGACTATACCTATATCATTTATTTGGTAGCGATAGCTACTGCCTATTTTGAAGTTTTTTATGCATGGTCTAAAGTTCAGTTGAGATCTATTTTTGGGAATTTCATCAAAGAGATGTATAATAGATTAGCGGTCATGGCTTTGCTATTTTGTGTCTATTTTGAATTTATTACTGAAGTAGAATTTATTTATTATTTAACTGGAGCATATTTTTTAAGACTACTAATAATGATGTTGTATGCTTTCAAATTATACTTCCCTAAAATTACTTTTTCATTACCATCAAACTATAGAGAGGTTTTTAAATATTCTTTATATATTATTTTGGCAGGAAGTGCAGGAGCAATTTTATTAGATATTGATAAAGTAATGATTCCTGGTAAAGAAGAAATTGCTTTAGCAGCTTATTATTCTGTAGCAGTTTTTATAGGTACTGCAATTGAAGCTCCTGGAAGAGCCATGCTGCAAATACTTCAACCGTTAACTTCAAAAGCAATTAATGAGAATAATTTTACTGAAATAAATAAATTATATAAGCAAAGCTCTATCAACTTATTATTAGTTTGTGGCTTGTTCTTTTTATTAGTGAATTTAAATATTCAAGAATTATTTAAATTATTGCCTCAAGAATATTCTGGAGGAAAATGGGTAGTTTTAATGATTTCTGTAGCAAAGTTATATAAGATGTATCTTGGAATTAATGGAGAAATTATTATGAATTCTAAGTACTATAAAATGTTACTTCCTCTTGCAATTGGAATGGCATTATCAGTTATTCTCTTAAACGATTGGCTCATAGATTTATATAGCACAGACGGTGCAGCTATTTCAACCTTAGTTGTGATACTGTTCTTTAGTACAATTAAACTTTGGTATGTGAAGCGTAATTTTTCTATTACACCATATTCTAATAAGACAGGTCAGCTGATAGTTTTGATATTTTTAGTTTTTGTAAGTTTCTATTTCTGGAATTTTCAATTTCATCCAATAGTCAATATTGCTTTAAAAACTTTATTAATAACAGGAATTTACCTTTTTGCAGCGATAAAATTAAAGATATCTTTAGATATTAATAAACTGCTTTCCAGATTCATAAAAATTTAGAGGAAACAGTCTAAATAATCTGTAAACATATGTAGTAATAATGCAATTCCCAAAATTCTAATTTTTTTAGGGATGAGCATAAGTATGTAACCAACAATGGCATAATACGTATGTAAAGGATGAAAGTTGATACTACACCTGCTAGCATCAAATATTGGATTGGCTAATAAATGATCTAAATCTATTAGCATCGTTCCAATAAAGATTAAATATGCTAGTTTCCAGGTTTTTTTATAAAACAGTATTGAAATTGCTAATGGAACTAAAAAATGGAATCCATAATGCACAAGAAATTTAAAAGACATCTACAAGTATGAGATTTTTATAGTGATTGAATAAAACTAACTCAGTAAACTGCAGTTTTAAGAATCATAATTAGAACATAAAAGTACTATTATTTTATCTTTAAATATTGTCTGTTGTCTTAACTTTTTTATACAAATCTCTTCTTATTCTACTTAGTTGAACAGGAGTAACATTTAAATAAGAAGCGATATGATATAAAGGGATTAATTTTTCTATTTCAGGACTTTCTGATTTTAATTTTAAATATAATTCTGTAGCATCAAGTGAGGTAAGATCATGAATTCTATTTTCCATGTCTAGATAATTCTTTTCAAGTATAGAATTGTATAAATTACTTAATTCTACATTATTTTTTGCAAGTCGTTTAAATACTTTAAAATCACATTCTAGTAAAGTACAATCTGTTAAGCAATCATAAGTTATGGTTGATGGTTTATTTAAGATTAAAGAATAAAAAGAGCCCACTACTGTTGGTCCATTATGTAAAAATCGTATATTTTCTTTACCCTTTTCATCTTTATAAAAAGATCTAATAATACCTGATTTTAAAATATAAAATTTAGTCGAAATTTCACCATAAAAACTTACTTTATCTTTCTTAGTGTATTTTTTTTCTTTAAAAATCTCCATTATTTTTTTTGAAGACTTTATAGATAGGTTATATGGTTCTAATAATTTTTTCATGTCTAGCTTACGAATTTGCTAGGGGGTAAGATTAAAGTAAAAAAAATTAAAGGGGAATAGTGATGTTTGATAAACAAATATAAAGATAAAAAAGGTTAATTAAATAATTAACCTTTTTATTTGTTATAAAAAATACTAGAGGGTAGAATTTTTATCAAATATATAACGTATTCATATATTATTAATAAACATATGTTTAGTTTTTTTTAAAATGTAATTCCTTTCTAATTCTGCTCAATTGAATAGAGGTTATATTCAAATAAGAAGCAATGTGGTTAAGTTGAATTAAGCTTTCAATATTGGGTATTTTATCTTTTAAATATAAATACCTTCCAGAGGCATCTAACATAGATAATATTGTTGATTTTTCTAAAACAAGATCTATGGCTTTTTCTAGCATACAGTTGTAAAAAATACTTATGTCATGGTGTTTTATTGTTAGTCTTTTAAAATCTAAGAAATCACCTTCATAAACAGTTACATCTGTTAAGCAATCAAATTCTGTAACATATGAATAAGTATTATTGGTATTGGATTTTATCGGCTTTATTGATGTAAATATTACTGGTGTTTGTAATATGCTTCTAGTTCTTGTATTTCCATTAGAGTCTATCATCTTAGATCTTGCGATACCTTCCATTAAAATATAAAACTTATTTATATTCCTTTTGGCTTTTAGTAAAACTGTTTTCTTTGTATAATTTTTTTTTGAAATTATCTTAGTAAATTCTTCATAAGAATTTTCAGACAATGGGTGGTAAGCATCTATAACTTCTCTGATATTATTCATTAGGGTAGGGGTGTCTTAAATCAATAAATGATAAAAGTTGGGGATATAAAAATCAAATTTAGATTAATTTAAGTTAAAAAACTAATTGAATTTGGACCTTCCATAAAAAGTAAATCTAATATGGAAAGGTTTTCTAAAAAACCATGCTTATCATCAAATATTTGAGTGTAAGGTTTAAAATAATTGTCAGTAGTATGTTTAGCATTAGCAAAATGTCTAAAATCATTTACATCATTTACATCATTTACATCATTTACATCATATTTAAGAGTAGTGCTATATTTTTTATATAAATCTAAAGCATCATTAATAAGAAGAAAAGAGTCTATAGTTATGTCTAATAGGTATTTGTGTTTTTTATCAAAAAACAGCAATAAATTATCTTTGTAAAATTCAAAAAAAGGGGAGTGATTGTAAGCTGATGTTAATGACTTGTAGTGTTGTTTTTTCCAATCTAAATTTTCAACTAAAACATCTTTTGTTTTTATTTTTCCACCAGACTTTGGATGTGAAACAGGAATATTTAATAGTAGTTTACCATTTGCACCATAGATGTAACACCTATTTCTATACGTTTGTTTCTGAAAATTATCTTCTATTTCAAAAATTAATGTTTCTGAATTTAAGATTGCCTTATATTGAGAGATAGGTGAGAAATATGTTGGTATAAAAAGAGCCATTGCTACACTTCTTTTTTATTTTTTCTTAATAATGAATATCCAATATAACTTCCTAAGGCAATTAAAAAATAAAGTAAGTAAGATACAGGTTCTCCACTCCCTCCAACGGTAGTAAATAGTCTTTCCCAACGTATTTTACCATCTTCTATACTAAACCAAATTAGAACTGGTTTTCCTACAACATGATCAAAAGGAACATAGCCCCAACTTCTTGCATCTAAAGAGTTTTGTCTATTATCTCCCATCATCCAATAATAATTTTGCTTAAAAGTGTATGAAGTTACCTTTTTTCCATTGATGAAAATATGCTCACCTATTACTTCTAATTGATTGTGCTCATAGTCACTAATAATCCCTTTATAAAATGGCAATGAATTTTTATTTAATTGAACAGTACTTCCTTCCTTTGGGATATAGATTGGACCGTAGTTATCTGTATTCCAACCCAAGCTAGCAACTTGAGGAAAAACGTTCCTATCTAAACTTCCTTTGGGTTCAATTACTTTAATAACACTGTCAATTTCAGAATCTTTTCTTAACCTTTCTGCAATTTCATCAGTAATGTTTGCTTTTCTTGAAGCGGTACTTATTTCTTTAATATCTAACCTAAATTTATTTATTAAACCTTGAGGAACTCCTCCTTCAGAAGTGGTGATTTTAAATTGATTATCCTTTACTTTTTCAGGATTATCAATAGCATACCTCATTACTTCTTCAAATTGTTCTTGACTGGTAAAGTTTATAATGAATTTTCTTTCAAATTCTTTCTTGGTATATCTAAGTAATTTAGCAGTAGAGAACCCTTTACTAGAATATATCCTGTTATAGAATTGTAGTTTTGCTCTGTCTGGAAGGATGTTTTGTTTTCCATTGATGTATACATAACCATCTCTAACCTCTAAGGTGTCACCAGCAATTCCAACACATCTTTTTACGTAGTTAGTTTTTTTGTCTAAAGGTTTGTAATCTATTCCTTTGCTTGGGTCTGTCCAATGAACTAAGGTATCTACAGGCCAGTTAAAAACTACAATATCATTTCGCTTTATTTTCTGAAAACCAGGAACTCTTACATATGGAATTTGAGGAGTCTTTAGATATGATTTAATATTTTTATTAGCTATTATAGAGGTTGGTAGACTATCATGAAGCATTGGGGTAGCAATAGTAGTAGATGGAACTCTTGCACCGTAATGAAATTTGCTAACAAATAAGTAATCTCCAACTAACAATGTTTTTTCTAAAGATGAAGTAGGTATTGTATAGGGTTGCATAACATAGGTATGAACCAATGTTGCTGCTATGATAGCAAAAGCAATAGAACTTACCCATTCACCTAAACCTGTTCTTGGTTTTAAACTTCTATCCTGTTTGTGAGGTGAGTTTGTAGCATAATTTATATAAAATAAGTAAAACCCAAACGTTAATAATAATAACGCTGTATCTTTTCTTTTATTAAAACCAAAGCTCCTAGCGGTTTCTATCCATAGAATAGGAAACATTAATTGGTTAACAATTGGAAAAAATAGTAAAAAGACCCACCATTTTGGTCTTTTAATAATACTTAGTAAGATTACTGCATTGTAGATTGGAATTGCAGCTTCCCACGCTTTTCTATTGGCCCTAATATATAATTTCCAAGTTCCAGCAAAATGAATTACTTGAACTACTAAAAAGAAAATTAACCATTCATTAATTGTCATATTTTTTTGTTTTTTACTTTATCTATTAGTTACAAATAAAAGAAAATGTTACCGTTTTTAACCTATGTTTAACACATCTTTCATCGTGTAGATGCCAATTTTATGATTTAACCATTCTGCAGCAATTATAGCACCTAAAGCAAACCCTTTTCTGTTGTGTGCAGTGTGTTTAATTTCTATAGAATCTATTTGAGATTCATAAGAAATTATATGGGTTCCAGGAACATCCGGAACTCTTTTAGCCTCAATTAGAATTGTTTCAGCATTTATTTGTGTTTGTCTTTCTTTTAGTTGCCAATCTCTTTTTGAAGTATTATTAATAATTCCTTCAGCAAGTGTAATAGCGGTTCCACTAGGGGTATCCAGTTTTTTTGTATGATGAATTTCTTCTACATTTATAGAATATTCTTTTTGCGAGTTCATCATTTTAGCTAGCTGCTTATTTAGTTCAAAAAAGATGTTAACTCCAATACTAAAGTTAGAGGCATAAATAAAACTTCCATTGTTTTCTTTGCATACATCAATTGCTTTATCGAAGTCATCTAACCATCCTGTAGTTCCTGAAATTACAGGTACATTATTTCTAAAGCAACTAACAATATTACTTAGAGCAGCATTTGGTACACTAAAATCTATTGCTATATCTGCCTGAGAAATATCATATTCTTCAGTCCCTTTTATTTTTAAAACTATTTCATGACCTCTTTGTAAAGCAATTTGTTCAATTTCTTTTCCCATTTTACCATATCCAAAGAGTGCTATTTTCATGTATTATATTTTATGATTCCAAGAAGGAGCATGATCTTTCATTTAAAAAGAATATTTGAAACTAAACCCTACAGAAGGTGCTTCTATTTTAATAGGATTACTCATTATAGTTGGATTAACTGTAATATTATCACTTGCATCAAATTGTAATAGATGAGCATTTACGCTTGCTTCTACAATTTGAAGTACATACCCAATAATAACAACTAGTAAAGACAAATCTCTATTGCCTCTCAAGGTTTTTTGAGCTCTCTCTAATCCAGTTAATGAAATAAGTTCTGTACCGTCTTCTAGGGTAAACTCGTCTATTAAGCCTCTTTTTCTTAGTTTGTAGGCTTTTCTATACCTTTTATATTCACTATTATTATTTAGATAGAAATAGGTAGGAATACCAACGGCTGCCCATGCTAAGGGAACTTTCCAATACTTCTTATTGTAGGCTTGTCCTCCACCTGGAAAAACAGCAGAATAAAATGCAGCTTTTGAAGGAGAAAGTGGATTGTATATATTGTTAGAGCTAAGTTTTTGTCCCTTTACTACAACATTTGTAGTATCTTTTTGACTGAAACAGTAAAGAGAAGACAGGAGAAAAATTGCTAATATGACGTTTTTTTGAAACACTTATTTTAATAAGTTTTTAATTCTTTCAAAATCTTCTTGCGAATGAAACGGAATAGAAATTTTACCTTTTCCTTTTGAATTTACTGTAATATTGATGTTATGACCAAGATATGAATTGATCTCTAATAAGCTATCTTTAATGTATTTAGGTAAGTATTTTTTTATCTCATTAGGACCTGTTGCCTCAACTTTTAAACTTTTAACCAATTCTTCCGTTTGTCTAACTGATAATTTTTCTCGAAGTATTTTTTCGTAAATAGCCAACTGATCTTCAGAGCTTTTTATATTAATTAATGCTCTTCCATGTCCCATAGAAATAAATCCATCTCTCATTCCGGTTTGTAAAATAGGATCTAATTTTAACAAACGGAGATAGTTAGTAACAGTTGATCTTTTTTTACCTACTCTAACACTTAGCTCTTCTTGAGTTAATTGAATTTCATCAATAAGTCTTTGATATGATAAAGCAACCTCAATAGGGTCTAGGTTTTTACGCTGAATATTTTCTACTAATGCCATCTCTAGCATTTCTTGATCGTTTGCAGTTCTAATATAAGCCGGTATGCTATTGTTTCCAATTAATTTAGAAGCTCTAAAACGTCGTTCACCTGAAACTAATTGAAACGAATCTCCAATTTTCCTTACAGTAATTGGTTGAATAACTCCTAGTTCTTTGATAGAACTGGCAAGTTCGCGAAGTGACTCTTCATCAAAATAAGTTCTTGGCTGGTATGGATTTACTTGAATATTTTCCAAGCTTATTTCAATAATACTACCAACTACTGCATCATTGAAAGTATCACTAACTGAAGTGTCTTTTAATAGCGCAGATAATCCTCTGCCTAGTGCTTGTTTCTTAGTGGCTTTTGCCATATTGTTGGTTCTTTTTTAAGAGTTCATTAGCCAAATTTAGGTAATTTACAGCACCTTTACTTGTGGCATCATAGGCTATAATACTTTCTCCATAACTTGGTGCTTCTCCTAAACGGGTGTTTCTTCTAATAATTGTATCAAAAACCATAGTACTGAAGTGTTTTTGTACTTCATCTACCACTTGGTTAGATAAACGCAAACGAGAATCAAACATTGTTAATAACAATCCTTCAATGTCTAAGTCTTTATTATGAATTTTTTGAATACTCTTGATGGTGTTAAGTAATTTACCAAGCCCCTCTAATGCAAAATATTCACATTGTATGGGGATAATCACAGAATCAGCAGCAACCAAAGAGTTTAAGGTTATTAAACCCAATGAGGGAGCACAGTCTATAATGATGTAGTCATAAGCATCTTTTATTTCTTCAAGAGATTCTTTTAGCATGTATTCTCTCCTTTCTTTGTCTACTAATTCAATTTCTATAGCCACTAAATCTATGTGAGAAGCAATAATATCTAAATTGGGTGAGCTGGTTTTTAGAATAGCGTCTTTAGCCGAAGATGTGTGTTCTAATACTTGATAACTTCCAACTTTAACAGATTCTATATCTATTCCTAAACCAGAAGAAGCATTTGCTTGAGGATCAGCATCTATCAACAAAACCTTTTTTTCCAACACTCCAAGAGAAGCTGCCAGATTAATTGAAGTAGTTGTTTTTCCTACACCACCTTTTTGATTTGCTATTGCTATAATTTTACCCATTAAACGATTCTAGTATCAACAGTAAATTTACAACTAAATACTATTTTTAGAAAGCAAAGATGTTAACAAAACTGTTAAACTATAAAAAATTGATTTTCAAGAACATAGATATCTCTTATTGAAGTTTTTAAACAATTTTTAAAGGGTTCTTAAGAACAGGATTTTTAAAATAAAGCGAAGCTAATTATGAGTTTCTTTCTGGAATATTTTTTAAGATTTCTAATAAGAATTTCCAGAATTTTTGAACTGAAGAAATAGAAACCCTTTCATCAGGTGAGTGAGCCCCTTTAATTGTGGGGCCAAATGAAATCATGTCCATTAAAGGATAGTTTTGACCAAGTATACCACATTCTAGCCCTGCATGACAGGCTGCTACTTTTGCTTTTTCACCAAACAATTTCTCGTATAATGGTGTTAAAATTTGCAGTATTTCTGAATCTACGTTAGGCTGCCAACCCGGGTAGGAGCCAGAGCATTCAACCTCAAAGCCAGCTAGTTCAAAACAAGATTTTAGTGAATTAGTTAGATCTTCTTTTGAAGATTCTGAAGACGATCGTGTTAAGCATGCAATAGATATTTCACCATTTCTAACAACAATTCTTGCAATATTATTAGAGGTTTCTACTAAGTCAGGAATGTCTGGACTCATTTTGTAAACACCATTTAATGCTGCATAAACAGATTTAATAAACCCTTTTTGAACTTCTAGATTCATTACTTTAAGAGGGGTTTCTACTGGATCAATATCTATGGTTAGGTTTGGTTCTATAGTATTAAATTCGTCTTTTATTGAGTCAATCAATAGATTCATTTCAGATAGAAAACTTTCTTTAAGTGTTTTATCAATTAGTATGGTTGAAAAACTTTCTCTTGGTATAGCATTTCTTAGACTACCACCTTCAAGTTCAGCTATCTGTAGATTAGCATGTTCAAAACCATGATATAACAATCTATTGATTATTTTATTAGCATTTCCAAAGCCTTTATGAATGTCCATTCCAGAATGTCCTCCTTGTAATCCTTTGATCGCTATTTTAAAAGCAGTTGTATTTTCTGGAGTTGCTTCTTCCGTATACCTTCTGGTAGCCGTAACATCTATACCGCCGGCACATCCCATGTCTATTTCATCATCTTCTTCAGTATCTAGATTTAAAAGAATTTCTCCAGTTAAAATACCACCTTCTAAGCCCATAGCACCAGTCATTCCAGTTTCTTCATCTATGGTAAATAAGGCTTCAATAGCTGGATGCTTAATATCATCAGAAGATAGTATTGCCATAATAGTAGCAACTCCTAAACCGTTATCTGCTCCTAAAGTTGTTCCGTCTGCTGTTACCCAATCACCATCAATATACATTCTAATTCCTTCAGTTTCAAAATTAAAAACTGTTTCAGAATTTTTTTGATGTACCATATCTAAATGACTTTGCATTACAATGGTTTTTTTATTTTCAAAACCTTTAGTTGCTGGTTTTGTAATGATAACATTTCCAACACCATCAACAAGTGTTTCTAACTGCAGTTTTTTACCAAAATTAACCATGAATTCGATTACACGTTCTTCCTTTTTTGAAGGACGTGGCACGGCATTTAAGTTAGAAAAATGATTCCAAAGACTTACAGGTTCTAATTTTCTTATTGAAGATGTCATAGGTTGTTTATTGTAATTATGTTCTTGTAAAAGTAACTAAAAACACGAGTTGTATTAAGAAATTTCTAAAACAATTTCGTTCATTTTTTTTCTCACTTTTTTTTGATGAATCATTGCATCATCTTCAGCTCTGAAGCCTACAGGTAATACTAATACTGAGGTTAAATCTTGCTCTTTTAGCTTTAGTATATCATCATATTTTTCGGGAATAAAACCTTCCATTGGACAAGAATCTATTTTTTCATTGGCACAGACAGTTAATAAATTACCCAATGCCAGATAGGCTTGATTTTTTCCCCAAGAAAGTAAATCTTGTATTGTTTTTCCCGCAATAGCAGTTTTTAAATATTCTCTAAATGAGTTGATAATTTCATCTGGTGTATTTCGTATTTCTTTTACTCTATCAAAATACTTTTCTACATCAGATTCGTCTAGTTTTGTATCTACACATATAACAAGTAGGTGAGAGGCTTGTATGATTTGTTGTTGATTCCAACTGTGTGCAACTAATTGCCGCTGGATTTCTTTATTTTTAATGATCAGTAACTTTATTGGCTGTAAGCCATAAGATGTAGCTGTTAAATTAAAAGCTTGTTTTAAAGTATTAACTTGTGCATCTTCTAAGAATTTTTTATCATTAAATTTTTTAACCGCATAGCGCCATTCTAAATTCTCTATACTATTCATTCTAAGTTCTTATTTTTTGCAAAAATACAACCCTTCTGTGATGTGTTCCTATTTTTCTCATTACAAAAATCAATATATTCATAGACAAATACTTTTTTATTTTTTGTATCTTGAAAATAAAAAAAGCAATGAAAGAGGGTTTTCTACACTATTTGTGGAACTATCAGTTATTTGATATTTCTAAGTTAGCAACAGTTCAGGGTGATGCAATCACCATTCTAAAAAGAGGAATTTACAATCATAATTCAGGGCCAGATTTTTTAAATTCTAAAATTGAAATAGCAAACCAATTATGGTTTGGGAATATTAAAATTCATTCAAAATTATCTGACTGGCATGAGCACCAACATGAAACTAACTTTAAACACAATGCTTTAATTTTAGTGGTGGTTTGGGACTGTGATACCCCTGTTTTTGTAACTAATAATTCTCCAATTGCAATACTTCAATTACAACAATTTGTTTCTCAAAATTTACTTGATAAGTATGAAAGTTTAATGGTTAAAAACAGGTATTGGATTCCGTGTGAAAAAGAGATTCATACCGTAGACTCTTTCCATTTTAACAACTGGTTAGAGAGGTTGTTTATAGATAGGCTAGTGTTAAAGTCAAAAAATACAGCATTACTCTTAAACATATCTAACAATGATTGGGAAGCAGTTTTGTTTCAACTTTTAGCAAAGAATTTCGGGCTAAAAGTTAATGGAGATTCATTTTTAAAATTAGCAGTTTCAATTCCTTTTTCAGTACTTCGAAAAGAACAGCATGACATTACAAAATTATCGGCATTATTTTTTGGACAGGCGGGTTTTTTGTCTGAAACTTTAGAGGGTTCTTACCATGCAGTGTTAAAAAAAGAATATACTTATCTGAAGCATAAATACAAATTAAGTCCTATGTTAAAAAAAGAGTTTCAATTCTTTAGAATGAGACCCTTAAACTTTCCAACAATTAGAATTGCTCAGTTAATTGCCTTGTATCATAGATATCAAAACTTATTTTCTCTTTTAATGGAGCTTAAAACAATTGATAGTTTGTATCAATTATTCACTATCGAAGTTCCTGAATTTTGGAATTCACATCTAAGCTTTGAAAAAGAATCAAAAATTACAAAGAAAAAATTATCCAAACCTTTTCTAGATTTAGTATTTATAAATACTATTATTCCGCTTCAATTTTGTTATCAACAATCAATTAATAGTCTTAAGGAAGAGCTTTTATTTGAAAAAATGAAAGGATTAAAACCAGAAAAAAACAGTATTATTTCAAAGTTTTCAGCATTAAAAATTGAAGCAAAAAATGCTTTTGAAAGCCAAGCTTTATTAGAATTAAAAAATAACTATTGCGAATCTAAACGTTGTTTAGATTGCGCTATTGGAAGCCAATTGTTAAGAAATTAATGTAATTAACACCATACACATAAGGTGACCAATTACAAGTCATAAATTTTATTTATTTGGCTCTAACAGATGGTTAATTCTAACCAAGCAATCTTTGTAATGGTATTTTGTTATTTTATTAATATTTCTATTGCTAGCGGTAGTTAATTGATTTTTTAATACCGTTAATTCCCCCCTAATGATAGAAAACAAATCAGAATTCTTAATTTCTTGAGTTTCCATTAATGTTCTCATTCTTTCAATAAATGACTTTTGAAGGTTTCTTCTAAATATAGCCACATTGGTAGTTGTTTTTATTTCAGAGAATATCCCTTTACGTAAATCTCCAACCATGTCAGTAGTACTATAAAAATCTTTTTCAGTGACTTCTGCATTTATCATCCGCTGTAATTTACCAGAATTTAAAAGGCTAAAAAGCTGTCTGTTTTGAAGTTTTAAAATACTTTCTGAATACCCAGTTGGGTTTATTTTCTTAAGAATCTCGTTTGGCATTAGCCATTGTTGATTTTTAAAGACATTGGTTTGCAACCAGTTCATCGCTTCTTTTTGTGCTGCTTTGGATAAATTTTCATAAACAGACCCCTCTTGCTCTGGTTTTTTATTGTATTCAGAAACACCCCCTATAACTCCTGTTACATGGCCAGAGTATCTGCTAAAAACACTTAATAATTCAGTATGTAATTCTAGTAAATCATCATAATTATTGGTCTGGTCAGATGTCCAGGCTTGTAGGTTTTTTGCAACAACTTTTAAGTTTTTAACACCATAGTTACTTGCTTTTACCTGGTTGTTTCCAATTCCTTCTGTTTGAGACTCTGGATCAAAACCGCCTCGTCTTTGAATCCCAAATTTATAAATTGGATTGTTTCCCTTTTCGGCTATCCATTTATCTAAGATCTTTGTTTCATCTTCAGGGTTTGTTACATTAGGAAGTACACGATATCCCCAATTAATTGAATAATGATCATAGGGGCCTAATTGACGAATAAAACGAATGTTTTCATCGCCAGGTTGAGCAACATAATTGTAACGAGCATAATCCATAATGGTAGCTGCGATTCCATTTTTTTGTGTGAAAGAACCAGAACGTAATGAATCTACTGGATAGGCATAACTTGCTGCCATATTGTGAGGTAATCCAAGGGCATGACCAATTTCATGAGAAATAACCATTCGCATCATTTCTCCAATTTCCTCCGCTGGTGTATCTAATGTTCTTGCCAATGGGTTTGCAGCACCTGTTTCTAGTAAATATCTGTTTCTGTAAGAACGTAAATGATTATGGTACCAGACAATATCACTTTCAATAATTTCTCCAGATCTAGGATCGGAAACACTTGGCCCTACAGCATTTCTGGTGGTACTTGCTACGTACCTTATAGATGAATATCTAACATCTTCCATACTAAATTCTGGATCTTCTTCCTTTGTTGGAGGGTATTTTGCCATAATAGCATTTTTAAATCCGGCAGTTTCAAATACTTTTTGCCAATCATCTACTCCTTGTTTGATATACTTTCTTAGTTTTTCTGGAGTGGCAGGATCTAGATAATAAATAATTGGTTTTACAGGAACTACTAATTCTCCTCTTGCATATGCATCAGGGTCTTTTGGTTCTAGTCTCCAACGTCTGATGTAGCTTTTTGAATCTGCTTTTAAAGCTTCAGAATTATAGTCAATATTATTGACTGTAAAATAGCCAACCCGTTTGTCAAATAATCTTGGCATCATTGGTTCTTTAGGAAGCATAATCATAGATTGATTAACTCTAATGCTAATAGTATTGCTACTTTTATTGCTAGGAGGTGCATCTGCATCAAAAGTAAAATCTTGCACAACTTCTATGTTTTTAGGATAACTTTTAATAGAATTAATAAAACTTCTGGAAGCATCTAATCTTTTTACTTTGTATCTTTTTCTTAGATAGCTAGGCAATCCAGTAATTGCTTTTACATCTGAAGATAAAAATTTGGTAACATCTATAAGTGTAGCTGTAGAATCTAGATTTTGAATTGTAGCATCAAAAGCAAAAAGAATGGGCTCTAAATTATTAGATCTTACAGATTTATAAATAGGCAAGCTATCTTCAGCTATGGCTTTGTAAGAGCGAACTTTTAAAAGTATTTTATTTCTGAATTTTTCCCAAACAACTACTTGGGTATTTATTTTAGTTCCAGCATTTACATAGCCGCCACCTAGGCCAGCCGGAATGGCTTTTAGTCTTGTTACTAATAATAATTCGGTACCCAAAAGATTGTTTGGGACTTCATAATAAAATTTATCTTTTGTTTCATGAACAGAAAACAAGCCTGTATCTGTTGTGGTGTTCTTGTTTACGAAATCAGCATATTTTGGAGCTTTCTTTTTTGGCTTTTTGACTGTAGCGCTTGTGATATTCTTTTTAGTATTTTTTATTTTTTTTATTCGTCCGCTCTGTGCAGAAATATTTAAAGGAATTGAAATGCATGCAATCATTACGATGATAAATAATTTCTTCATAATAAAATATCTTAGTTGTTTTATTTTACCAAGATATTAAATATCTTGAAATGTAACCCCTGTAAGTAATAAAAAGGACTATATTTTGAAAGTATGTGAAATCTTGCCTCTATTTAAGTAATAGTAGATATTCCTATTTAATGGCCTAATAGAGACTCTTAAATTTAGCTGGATACGCTTCATGCATCATCCCGTAAACTTTTTCAAAGATATCTTCTGCAGAAGGTTTAGAGAAGTAGTCTCCATCAGATCCATAGGCAGGTCTGTGTGCTTTTGCAGTTAACGTTGCTGGTTTGCTGTCTAGGTATTGATACCCATCCTGATTCTCTATAATCTCTTGTAATAAATAAGCAGAAGCACCTCCAGGAACATCTTCATCTACCACTAATAATCTATTTGTTTTTGCAACAGATTTTACAGTATCATGATTGATGTCAAATGGTAACAAACTTTGTATGTCTATGATTTCAATATCTATTCCAACTTGCATTAATTCTCTGGCTGCTTCTTCTACAATTCTTAGGGTAGATCCGTAAGAAACAACAGTCATATCTTTTCCTTTTTTGATGGTTTCTACAACTCCAATTGGAGTGGTAAATTCACCAAAATTGGTAGGTAATTGTTCTTTTAGTCGATAACCATTTAAACATTCAATAACCAATGCAGGATCATCTCCTTTAAGTAACGTGTTATAGAAGCCAGCGGCCTTGGTCATATTTCTAGGAACTAATACATGTATACCTCTAATATTGTGTATGATGCCTCCCATAGGAGACCCTGAGTGCCAAATCCCTTCTAAACGGTGTCCTCTGGTTCTTATAATTAATGGAGCTTTCTGTTTTCCAAATGTTCTGTATCGTAAGGTAGCTAAATCATCACTCATAATTTGCAAAGCATACAATAAGTAATCTAAGTATTGAATTTCAGCAATTGGGCGCAAACCCCTCATTGCCATTCCTATTCCTTGACCTATAATGGTTGCTTCTCTAATACCTGTATCGGAAACTCTTAGGTTTCCATATTTTTCTTGCAGTCCTTCTAAGCCTTGGTTTACATCACCTATACGGCCCGCATCTTCTCCAAAAATTAATACTTCTGGATACTTATTTAGAATTGCATCAAAGTTTTCTCTCATCACAATTCTTGCATCAACAATCTTGTTTTCTGAGCTATAAACAGGTGTAATTTCAGAAATATTAATGGCAGCAGCATTAGTTTCACTTGTTAAATGAGAAGAGTATTTATACGCAGCATCTTTAAAAGAGTTGGTAATAAATTTCTGAAGTTCATTTTTTTCAGTAAAATTTTCATCTTTTATATAGCGTAATGCTTTTCTAGCAGTAGAAAGGATATCTTTTCTGATGGGTTCTACAATACTAGTTAAATCGTTTTTTAGTTTGGTGATAAAGTTTCCATTGCTACTCTGTAGAGCTATTCTTTCTAACAAACTTACGGCAGAAGCTACTTCTAACTTTATTTCATTTATGAAAGCATTCCAAGCATTCCTTTTAGCGGCACTTACTTCTTTTTTAGCTTCTTTTTCTAAGGAAATTAATTCTTCTTCTGAAGTTACAAACTTTAAAGAATTACCGTTTTCGTCCTCTAATTCAAAATTTAAAATCCATGTACGCATCTTTTCAATACAGTCAAATTCTTTTTCCCATTTTAGGCGCTCAATATTTTTATATCTTTCATGA
>Ga0209504_1000197_pt1 | contig 57748 bp, 56 predicted proteins | sample COGITO_mtgs_1005_FD_184791 | JGI IMG/M metagenome (GOLD analysis project Ga0209504, IMG submission 184791) | Pelagic marine microbial communities from North Sea - COGITO_mtgs_100511 (SPAdes) (version 2) | ecosystem: Environmental > Aquatic > Marine > Epipelagic ... | reverse complement strand
TTGAAGTTTTTTGTGGATCACTTTCCACTTCTTCAACATATTGGCCAGATCGGAGTCTAACTCAGCTACCTTTTTACCCTGAGCTACCGTGCGAATAATCACACCAAAACCTTTGGGTCTGATACTTTGAATTAGACGTTTCAATCGTTCCTTTTCAGCGGGATCTTTTATCTTTTGAGATACAGATACACGGTCTGAAAACGGGACCAAAACCAAAAACCTTCCTGCAATTGATAGCTCCGAGCTAATCCTCGGTCCTTTAGTAGAAATCGGTTCTTTTGTTACTTGAACCAGTACGTTTTGTTTACTGGCAAGTACAGAATCTACGACTCCTCCTTTTGTGATATCTTTTTCTAGAGTAAAATCAGTCAGTGACCATTTGTTTTGGCGACCAGACATGGTCTTTCTGACAAATTTATTCACGGAACGGACTTGTGGTCCTAAATCATGGTAGTGCAAAAATCCATCTTTCTCGTATCCAACATCGACAAATGCCGCGTTGAGTCCAGGAACAACTTTTCTTGCTTTACCAAGGTAGATATCACCTACTGCAAAACTGTTATCACTCTTTTCATTGTGGAGTTCAACTAGCTTTCCATCTTTGAGCAGCGCAATCACTACTCCCTGATCGAAAGACTTAACAATTAACTCATTCACTAAATAAAAATTGTTTTATGTAGGTTATACACAAAGCATAAAAAGCACCCTTCATAAGGTGCCTGCTATGTGATCAAGAAGAAAAAATTATTTCTTCTTCTTGTGACGGTTTTTTCTCAAACGTTTTTTACGCTTGTGCGTAGACATTTTATGTCTTTTTCTTTTCTTTCCACTTGGCATAGTGTAGTCGTTTAATACGTTAATACTATTTTAATTTCTCTAACATCGTAATGGCCCTGTCTTGCATGTCTCCTTCTGATTTTTCAATCAAAACAGATAATGTAGTCTGAGCCTGAGACGTGTCTTCTAATGCTACGTAACTTAAGGCTAACTGCATGTGAGCCTCAAGCCTATCGCCATCCAACTGAATGACTTTTTCAAAGCGATTTACCGCTTTTTGGTGCTGCCCAGATTGCATGGAGAAAATACCCATATTCCACTGCAAATCAGCGTTTTGAGGGTGCTTGTCAGCCAATGACTTCATTTGTAAAATCCCTTTCATCTGAGCTTCGGGACTTTCGCTGTTTTTAATGTTTAGTAAAGCCTCCTTAATTTGCTCAGTCAAGGTAGCCTGAGCTTCTTTTATAGCAGGTGTTGGTCTTACCGAACTTGTGTAAATATACAAAACTAAGGCAATTCCAATAACAACAGCTGCAAGATGACTTCTTTTCATAAAACTATTACTTTACGCTTACGTTCGATTTTACACCGTCCATAAATACTTTCGCTGGTTTGAATGAAGGGATGTTGTGGGCAGGAATGATGATCGTGGTGTTCTTAGAAATATTTCTTCCAGTTTTCTCAGCTCTCTCCTTGATAATAAAAGACCCAAAACCTCTCAAGTAAACATTCTCCCCAGATTCTAGAGACGATTTTACTTCGTCCATAAAAGCCTCTACAGTTGTTTGAACATCAACCTTCTCTAAACCTGTCTTCTCCGCAATCTCAGCTACGATATCTGCCTTAGTCATATTCTTTTTTCTTTTTGAAACGGTATTTATAAATGTTTTCCCATTAAATTTGGGGTGGCAAATATACGTTTTTTCATTTCAATTCGAAAAGAACTTAAATTTTATTTTCAAGGTATAATATTCTCATTCACATCTCATTAAGCATGGATTTTTCTAGTCATATACTGCAATGGTACCAGTTCGAACGTCGGGATTTCCCATGGAGAAGCACGAAAAATGCTTATAAAGTTTGGTTGTCAGAAATAATCCTTCAACAAACACGCACATCACAAGGCCTAAATTATTATCTCAAATTCACAGAAGCCTTCCCAACCGTTCAGGATTTGGCCGAGGCTAGTGAAAATGAGGTGTTGAAATTATGGCAAGGACTGGGCTACTATTCCAGGGCAAGGAACTTACACCATTCTGCAAAATTTATTCACCAAGAATTAAAAGGTGTTTTCCCCAACTCTTACAAAGAGTTGTTAAAACTTAAAGGTGTGGGGCCTTACACAGCTGCTGCTATCAGCTCGATATGTTTTAAAGAGGTGCAGGCAGCAGTAGACGGCAATGTCTACAGAGTCTTGTCCAGGGTCTTTGATGTTGAAACAGCCATAAACAGCTCAAAAGGTATTTCTCAATTCCAGACACTTGCAAGCCAACTTGTAAGTCAGACTGATCCGGGAGATTACAACCAGGCTCTGATGGATTTAGGCGCGACAATTTGCACACCAAAAAACCCCAAATGCAGTCTTTGCCCAACTGAATCTATGTGTTTGGCTCGCGCAAGAAATATCATCACTGAGAGGCCCGTTAAAATCAAGGGCATAAAAATTAAAGAAAGGTATCTCAATTATTTTTGCCTAGAGCATGACGGGAAATTTCTCATGAAAAAAAGAACGGAAAATGACATTTGGAAGAATCTTTACGATTTCCCTTTACATGAATCTAATCATACATCACTAGAAGATACAATGACTTCTTTAGGGGAACTTGTTACGCCTTTCGATGAGAACGCGTTCAATCATATTTGGACAAAACATTACACGCACAAGTTGAGTCATCAAAAATTAAGCATTTTCATTCATCATGTACAAATTAACACCCCTCTTGTAGGAAAGAAATGGCTGAGTCTAAATCGCGAAGAAGTCATGGATTTGCCAGTCCCCAAGCCCATCGAAAAGTTTTTTGAAGAACTACTCAATCCCCTTGATAACAAAAAATAATTTCATTAAGTTTGGTATATCCAATATACATATCTATTAACTTAAATTAATGCTAGTATGGCAGCTTCCTTGAACAAAGTAATCTTGATTGGCAACCTGGGGAAAGACCCAGAAACCCGAACCCTAGAGAGCGGGACGGTTATGTGTCGTTTTTCTATTGCAACCACAGAAACTTTTAAAAACCGACAAAGTGGTGAGAAAACAAGCCACACTGAGTGGCACAATATTGTCCTGTGGAGAGGATTGGCTGAGGTCGCTGACAAATACCTCAACAAGGGAGATAAAGTGCTGATTGAAGGTCGAATCAGATCGCGCTCATGGGAAGACAAAGAAAGTGGACAAATGCGTTACATTAGCGAAGTACTTGCAGACCAAATGCAGATGATGGGCTCCACCAAAAAAACATCAGAACCAGAAGATACAAATGTACTGGAAGAGCCCAATCCAAATTCCTTCGTGCATGAGTCTCCGATACAAATGGAAGAAGACTTACCCTTTTAAGAAACTAAATACTGAGCTTTGAGCCCCGAACCCCCATTACTTGCTATACAAACGTTGTCATTTTTCAATCCTATAGATTCTAGCGTCTTCATTTCTCTTGGAGTTCTTTTGGTCCTCTTGGGAACATCCGGTTTAATTTCGGGGGCAGAAGTTGCTTTTTTTGCACTTAAACCTCATGAAATTGAAGATTTAAAACGCCAAAACTCTAAGAGATCACGAGTAATAAGCCAGTTCTTATCTAAACCCAAAGAGCTGTTAGCCACAATATTAATTACGAATAATTTTGTGAATGTTGGTATTATTATTCTGGCAACATTCATCTCAGCATCATTATTTAATTTTCAAGGAGTCGCTTGGTTGCAGTTTTTAGTACAAGTAATCATCATCACTTTTTTACTCTTACTTTTCGGAGAAGTACTTCCGAAAGTTTACGCAAACAACAATGCAGTAAAATTTGTAGGATTCATATCACTTCCCTTGTCCATCTTCGATAAATTGTTCAAACCTCTAAGCTATATTCTTGTTGCTAGTTCTAAGATAATCGATCGTAAACTAGAAGGAAAAGGGCATCAACTTTCTGTGGACGATTTGTCCAACGCCCTGGAACTTACCAGTGACGAAAATGAAGATAAGAATGAAAAAAAGATTTTGGAAGGAATTGTTAAATTTGGTAGTACAGATGTAAAACAAATCATGCGTTCTCGAATTGATGTTACCGCCTTAGACCAAAAAAGCACCTTTGATGAAATACTAAAAACAATCAAAAAAACAGGATATTCCCGAATTCCTATCTACCAAAACTCTTTTGACAACATCAAGGGAATATTGTACATCAAAGATTTATTACCGTACCTAAACCAGTCGTCTAAATTCAACTGGAATGAACTTATAAGAGAAGTATTCTTTGTGCCAGAGAATAAAAAAATTGACGACCTACTCAAAGAGTTTCAAGAGAAAAAAATTCATCTAGCAATCGTTGTTGATGAGTACGGAGGTACTTCGGGGATCGTTACCCTAGAGGACATCATCGAAGAGATTGTAGGGGACATCAGTGATGAGTTTGATGATGATGACATCATTTACTCCAAACTCGATGCGTTAAACTATGTTTTTGAAGGGAAAACTGCGCTGAACGACTTTTACAGAATATTAAACATTGAAGGAGCGCTTTTTGAAAATGCAAAAGGAGAATCAGACAGCCTTGCCGGATTTATTTTAGAATTGACGGGAAGCATTCCTGAAAAAAATGAAAAAATTACCTTTGACAAATTCACATTTACAATTGAGGGTGTGAATAAGAGAAGAGTTACAACCATCAAAGTCTCTATTGAAGGGTAAGAAATTAAAGCCATGAAGATTAAGCTACTATTTATAACATTGACGATGCTCTTTGTTTCATGCTCTGAAAATTACATTCCAAAGCCTTTAGGCTACCATAGAATTGATTTATCAGAAAAAGAGTACTTCCCTTATGACAGCGAATGCGCTCATCAGTTTCTCAGGCCTAAAAATGTTAACATTGTAAAAGGCATGAATTCGTGTTGGTACACCATTGAATACCCCAGTCACAATGCGACCATTTACATCACCTACAAAAAACTCAATTCAAATTTAGAACGCATCATTGATGAGAGTCACAAATTAGCATACGATCATGGAGTACGGTCAGATGGGATAACGGAGCAAGTTTACGCCAATGATATCAATCGTGCATATGGAGTTCTCTATGACATTCAAGGAAATACCGCATCGAACCTTCAATTTTTTTTGACGGATAGCATTGAACACTTTCTTAGAGGCTCGCTTTACTTTAACGAAACGCCAAATGCAGACTCGCTTCTACCGGTTAAACAGTACATCAAGGAAGATTTCATCACTTTGATGGAGAGCCTCAAGTGGTCTTAAGCTTCTTAAACTGAAAGTAAAGGGAAATTTGAATGACAAACAGTAGACTCGCCGCCACTAGGTGAATCGGTTGCATCAACGCCATCATGTCAAAATAGGTGAGTATGATCCCACTCAAAACCTCCAAGGCAACGACAAAAACAAGGGCATTAACTCCTCGAAAACTCCATTGAAGCTTGTAGTTTCTGTAAAACAGCAGGGCATGAACGACAACAAGTGAAATTGCAAAGGACCTATGAAATTTGAACGTATTTCCTGCCAAACCAATCCAAAGGTCTCTTTGTGTATGACCCAAGCTTCTTGATATCTCATCAATCAACTGACGAACTTGAGTCCCTAATGTAATTTGTATGAGGCTCAGTATAATAGCAACAACAAGAAGGCGATTTAAAGTCTTATCAAAGATTAAGGGGTCTTTTTTTGTTGATTCGGGTAGTTCTGAGATTAAATACATCATCAAAGCAACAATCAGTAAAGCCACCAACATGTGAATTGTAATTTGTGCAGGCTGAAGAACTGAAAACACCACTGTAGCTCCAAGCCAAGCCTGAAAACCCATTAAAAACACAACGACGGCACTCAGAAAAACAATTTTTCTTTTTGAATTCCAGAACCTAAGGGACATCAACAACATAACGAATGTAAAAATCCCTGAAAGTGCTCCTATAAGGCGATTGATGTACTCAAACCAGGTATGCGTGGCGTTGAATATTGCATAATTGTGTTTCTTGTATGGCGCCCAATTTGATGCGTCGTAACTCCCTCCAGTAGTAAAATTAGTTTTGGCAGACCACAACTGCGCCTCGTAGATGATCATTTGTCCTGCAAAAAAAGGCTGAGTCTCCCTCCACTCTACTTGCTCAATATGGGTCGGCGGAATGATAAAACCAAAACACTTTGGCCAATCAGGGCAGCCCATTCCAGAACCTGTCATACGAACAACGGACCCTGCAACAATAATCAGAAAAATACTTACGAGCGTAAACTTTGCGAAAAATTTAAATGACATGTGTATGGTTCGTTTGCCGATTCAAAGTATGAGTAAGCCCAATTAATACTGCGAATGAGTGCTGATGCACCCATGATTTGAAACCATAGAACAGAAATGCTACTATTGGTGAAATTGAGTAGAGTTTTATGCACCAAGATTCACTTATTTGGGCAAATAAAATGTATTAATTGGCACCGCAAGTTTTAGAAGCACTCTTAACAGATGACTTAGCTTCTGAGGCTTCACACTTTGCTTTTTGCTCTTCCGTACAACTTTTCTCTTTGTTAGGTGCACAACATGATTTTTCAGAAATCAAACCCGCTTTGAAGGATCCATTTCTGTAAGAATTTACAAAGTCTACCAAAGAGCCTTCGGATGTTATGGCTGAATCGAAAGACACGCTGGCTGTAGCGGAACCAAAATCTACAAGAGCGTCGCTAACTCCATCAATATTTTTAAGCTCCACTTCAATGGAACGCGCGCAACCCATAGCGCAAGTCATTCCCTGTATGTTCATCTGCATTTTAGATGCAGCGGACACTTCTTGACTTACTTCTTGAGACTGTGCTGTAGTTTCGGAGCAAGAAGCAAAGGCAAACATCACAGATAACATCAAACTAAATTTTACCAACTTATTCATTATTCTCTTTGTTTAAGATTAATACTGCAAAGGTACAAATTATCATCAAGAACAGGTTTAAATCAGTACATTTGCATTCGGTATTAACAGCAATTTAACTAAAGTGATGATATGTTAAAGAAAATTGATACCCCCCTGGGTCATTGGATCATACTACTTTCCCTGTCGCTTGTTTGGGGAAGCTCATTCATTTTGATTAAACGAGGTCTTGATGCCTTCAGTTTTGAGCAAGTCGCGGCTCTTCGACTTTTAATTGCTTTTCTGTGCGTAGCCATTCTTGGACGGAAATTTTACCGAAAAATTCCTTTGAACAGCATTTGGGCTCTATTGGGAACTGGACTTATTGGAAGTGCAATCCCTGCTTTTTTGTTTAGCAAGGCAGAAACCTACTTGGAGTCTGGCCTTGTGGGCATGCTTAATGTTTTAACACCCCTATTTACACTACTAATAGGCGTTCTTTTCTACAAGCTTGAAGTGAAATACGCCCATTATCTTGGTGCTTTTATTGGAGTTCTTGGAACAGTGTTTCTTCTCCTACCCGACCTACAAGAATTGAACGGAAAAGTGCTTCAATACAGCTCAATCGTCATTGTTGCAACCGCCTGTTATGGCTGGAGCGCGAACATCATCAAAGCTCACCTTCAAGATTTAAACGCTCTACAAATAACCACGCTGTCACTTACTTTTATTGGCCCATGGGCGGGTATTTACCTCTTTAGTGGAGACTTTATGGACGTGATGCAGAACCACCCTAAGGCATGGTCCAGCTTTGGATACACCGCGCTCTTAGCAATAAGTAGTTCGGCACTTTCCGTAATCGCTTTTAACAAATTAATAAAAATGACCGGAGCTGTTTTCGCCACTTCGTGCACCTATTTTATCTCAATCATAGCCATACTTTGGGGCATTCTCGATAACGAAGTAATCACCATACATCAGATCGGTGGCTTTGCGATCATCATCGGAGGAGTCTACTTAGTAAACAAAAGATAGCTCAGTGATTTGCCAGTTTGGCATAATTGTGTAATTTTGCAGACCATTTAGTATTTTAAACATATCTTAAAACATAGCAGATGTACGCAATTGTAGAGATAGCAGGGCATCAATACAAAGTTGAAAAAGATCAGCGCATCTTTGTCAATCGTCTAGAAGGAAAAGAAGGATCGAAAGTTACTTTCGACAACGTTCTTTTAATCGAAGACAAAGGCAAAGTTACCGTTGGCGCCCCAGCTATAAAAGGTGCAAAAGTCTCAGCGAAGATTGAGAGCCACCTGAAAGGAGACAAAGTAATTGTCTTCAAAAAGAAAAGAAGAAAAGGCTACAAAGTGAAAAACGGCCACCGACAGTATTTAACTTCGTTAACGATCGGGACCATCACTAAAAAGGCAGCAGCTAAAAAAGCCGCTCCAGAAGCTGAAAAAGTAAAAGCCTAATTAATTAACCAAAAAAAATTGAACCATGGCTCACAAGAAAGGTGTCGGTAGTTCCAAAAACGGTCGTGAATCGGAATCGAAACGACTGGGAATCAAAATTTACGGTGGTCAATTAGCTATTGCTGGTAATATCATCGTTAGACAAAGAGGTACAAAACACAATCCAGGTGAAAATGTAGGTATTGGTAAAGACCATACTTTATTTGCTTTGTGTGATGGTACCATCCAATTTAAAAAGAAAAGAGACAACAGATCTTACGTAAGCGTTGTTCCATTCGCTGAGTAACTCATTTCTTTATCCAATAAAAAAAGACGCCTCAAATGAAGCGTCTTTTTTTTGTCATACGTTTTTCAGAAGTCAAGAAACTAACTGCATTTCTGGAATTTCACCGTTGACTAATAACGAAGCTTCCGTTGCAGCCTGTATTTCTTGAACCGTTACTCCGGGGGCTCGCTCCAAGAGTTTGAGACCGCCAACGGACATCACCTCCATGACCGCTAAGTTGGTAACAATTTTTTTTACGCATCCCAAGCCTGTTAATGGTAATGTGCATTTTTTTAAAATCTTTGACTCCCCCTCCTTGTTGGTATGCATCATTGCTACTATGATATTCTCTGCTGAGGCTACTAAATCCATGGCCCCACCCATACCCTTAACCATTTTTCCCGGAATCTTCCAGTTGGCAATATCACCATCCTCAGACACCTCCATAGCACCCAATACGGTGAGCTGAACGTGCCGACCTCTAATCATGGCAAAACTTGTTGCAGAATCAAAATAAACAGCCCCATCAAGAGCCGTTATGGTTTGTTTCCCTGCATTAATAAGATCCGCATCTTCTGTTCCTTCTATGGGGAAAGGTCCCATGCCTAAGATGCCATTCTCGGATTGAAATTCAATAGAAATATCTTTGGGAACATAATTCGCAACTAGGGTTGGAATTCCGATGCCTAAATTTACATAAAACCCATCTTCCAACTCTTGTGCAATTCGTTTTGCTATTCCAACTTTATCTAACATAATTGTATTATTTATTTATCGAACAGTACGTTGCTCTATACGTTTCTCAAAGGTTTTTCCTTGGAATATTCGTTGAACGAATATTCCTGGGGTGTGTATTTGATTTGGATCTAAAACACCAACAGGCAGGAGCTCTTCAACTTCTGCAACCGTAATTTTCCCTGCCATAGCCATCACGGGATTGAAATTCTTTGCGGTTGCTTTATAAATTAGATTTCCGGCTGCATCACCTTTCCAAGCTTTGACAATCGCAAAATCTGCTTCTAGCGCTGTTTCTAATACGTATGCTTTCTCCTTGAAAAATTTAACTTCTTTACCCTCAGCAACCTCTGTTCCATACCCGGCTGGCGTATAAAAACCAGGAATTCCTGATCCTGCAGCCCGGCATCGTTCTGCCAATGAACCTTGAGGAATTAAATCTACCTCCAGCTCACCACTCAGCATTTGCCGCTCAAACTCTTCATTCTCTCCAACATAAGATGAGATCATCTTTTTAACTTGTTTACCTTTCAATAAAAGCCCTAAACCAAAATCATCCACACCAGCATTGTTTGAGATACATGTTAAACGTGTGGTTTTCATCTTCACCAATTCTGCGATGCTATTTTCAGGAATACCACAAAGACCAAACCCACCAAGCATGAGAGTCATCCCGTCTTTTATCCCGGATAAGGCAATGTGTACGTTGGGAACAACTTTATCAATCATAACATTTCTTAATTATTGAATTACAAGTGATTATACGTAAAAATATAGCACTTCGAGTATTATAAAAATAACAAAAAAATTACATTAATTTATTAATGGGGGGTCGAAAGGGTATCGCTTAAAATTCTTCAGCTTCAATTTCGTCATCAAAACTGATGCGCTCTTTCTCAAATTTCGCACAATCTAACTCTATGGAAAGATTGTTAGGCGAATCAAAATCTGCTTTGGAAATTCCTAAATCAACATCTTGATACACACGTGTCATATATTCACCCCAGATAGGTAAAGCAACATTCGCTCCTTGCCCCAAGGTGACTGTTCTAAAATGTACAGCCCTATCCTGAGCCCCAGTCCAAACACCCGTTACTAAATTTGGCACAACGCCTATAAACCAGCCGTCTGACTGATTTTGTGTTGTACCCGTTTTACCGGCAATTTGATTCCGGAACCCATACTTCCATCGCAACCTTACACCAGAGCCGTTTTTAGTAACACCTTGCATTAAATCAAGCATTACATATGCTTTCTCTTCGCTCAGCACCTCTTTGGTGCTGGAACTGAACTCGTCTAAGACAACACCGTTTTTATCCTCAATTCGATTTAAGAATATGGGTGTGGTATAAACCCCTTTGTTGGCAAAAGTTCCATAAGCTCCTACCATTTCGAAAACAGATACGTCGGGCGTTCCTAAACAGATTGAAGGAGCTGGTGGAATTCGGCCCTCCAAACCCATGGCTCTTGCCATTTTTCGGACTTTACGAGGACCCACGCGTTTCATCAAATAGGCTGAAACTGTATTTACCGATTTGGCTAGAGCTTGTTTTAAATTTAACTCCCCACCATACACATCACCTGAATTTTTCGGTATCCAATCTTCTTCCAAGCCCCATCGCTCCTTTTCAAAAGCAACCTGAACATTAGGAACGTTCATGCAGGGTGAATAATTGTGTTGATCAATGGCCGTTGCATAAACAAATGGTTTGAAGGTTGATCCAACTTGTCTTTTAGCCTCTTTAACGTGATCGTATTTAAAATAATGGTGATCGATACCTCCAACCCAGGCTTTAACAAAACCTGTTTGGGGATCCATAGACATCATTCCGGTTTGCAATATGTACTTGTAATGTAAGATAGAATCCATTGGACTCAGGAGCGTATCCTTGGCACCCTCCCAAGTAAAAATTCGCATCTTAGCGGGCTGATTAAATATCGTATCTATGTCGTCAGCTGAAAGCTGATGCATTCTGAGTTTTCTGTAACGCTCAGAGCGCTTCATTGCCGTGAACATTATGGTGTCAACTTGCCCCGGGCGCAAAGCCTCATCAAAAGGCGGATGTGTATACCTCTCTACATCATCGTCAAGATCTTCTACGACATCTTCTTCGACTTCCTCAGGCTCCTCTGACTCTTCATAAACCTCTACATCCCAATGATCATAAAATTGTTCTTGTAAGATTGGCATGTGGGTAGCTACAGCTTCTTCTGCGTATTGCTGCATGCGAGAGTCTATCGTTGTAAAAATCTTTAACCCATCGGAGTAGAGGTTGTATTGGGTTCCATCTGGCTTTTTGTTCTGCTTCAACCAATCTTTCATATACCTTCGCAAATGCTCTCTAAAATAGGGTGCCAGACCATCGTTATGGTTGGCTCGTTTGAAGTCTAAAACTACAGACAAACTGCTTAAAGAATCTCGAACAGATTCGGAAATAATCCCATTGCGATGCATTTGGCCAAAAACAACATTACGTCTTTTCAAAGCATTGTCGGGAAAACGCTTGGGATTGTACCTGGATGGATTTTTTGCCATCCCGACCAGTAAGGCAGCCTGATCAATTGAAAGTTGATCCGGGGTTGTGTTAAAGTATATTTTTGCAGCCGACTTAACGCCTACAGCCAAATACAAAAAGTCGAACTTATTCAAGTACATGGTTAAAATTTCATCTTTGGTGAAATTTCGCTCCAAACGCACGGAGATGACCCATTCTTTGAACTTTTGAAAAACGCGCTCGACGATATTCGAAGAAACATCCGTAAAAAGCATTTTAGATAATTGTTGGGTTATTGTAGACCCTCCTCCTGCATTCCTGCCTGTTAAAGCCCCCACAATGGCGCGACCAAGAGATTTAGCATCAATCGCTGAATGCTCTCTGAACCTCTCATCCTCCGTAGATATGAGGGCATTAACCAAATGATGCGATAACTCTTCGTAAGTTACGGGTGTTCTGTTTTCGTAAAAAAACTTACCAAGAAGAACACCGTCTGAAGCGTAAATCTCAGTAGCTAAATTTTGTTGTGGACTCTCTAGCTCTTCAAAAGAAGGTAAAGGGCCAAACCATCCCATAGAGGCAAACCATACGCCACAGGCAATACCTAGGATAGGCCCTAAAATTGCCATCCAAAACAAACGAATCAACCAGGATGATATCTTTCTTTTAAAACTCATTCTAATTGGACTGTTCTATAAGCAAACCCAAATCCTCAATACCCGCAAGTATATCATCGCGCATACCTTGTGAGATGGTAAATTTATAAACCCCTGGCAAAAGGGATTGCTGCTGTTTGTATATCAATAGATTGTGTTTGATTTCCCCGATGCCTGAGCCCAACCATTTGCCACCAGGCTCCGCCAATAAATATTGGAGTGTATCCTGATGAACAATACCTTCAGATCCTTCCACCTGGACAAAAAAGAATATGTTGGAATACAGATAATCGTTGTTGTTCCGTAGCCCAATCAAATAATTCAGTGAGGCATCCTGAGCCTCCTCAACCTCAAGTTCAAAATCATAACTCACATCAGAAAGCCAACCCTCATCGGGCAAGTCTACATAAGTGTTCAAAAGGGCATTGTTGCCACACGATGAAAAAAGAATAAGTGCAATAAGGAGCACGATGTTATTCCGATTTATTCTCTTCATTTTTTTTGCTTCTGTTTGCCGAATTTTTTTGCCCATTTCTGCGCCTTCTGTTTGAGCTTGATCTCTTTGAATCACTCTGTTTTTTTTGGCTTTGCCCGCCTTTGTTTGTAGTATTACTGCTTTTGGCTGGAGCTTCTTGTGACTGTAATTTGTTTTGAGATCGTGGGTTTGTCTTTCTTTTGGGTCTTTGATTTCCTTTTTTGTTAGACTTCTTACCTTTTTGGGTGTCAAAACGGGTGATGCTGTCTTGTCCTACCACATTTTCGTAATCATGTTTTGGCTCTTCCACAAAGGCTTGAACAAAAATTTCTAACGAATCAGGTTGTTCCCCTTTTTTATTTTGAGAGACAATTTCCTGAACCTTATCCAAATTTAACTCTATAAAATGAGAAGGCTCACTATGGTACGAATACCACATCTTTCGCTTAAAGATGTCCATCTTCTGCATGAAAGCATCTCCTTTTTTTGTCTTGAGCTTTACGTTTGACTCTGGAAAGCCTTTGATCGCCTCAACATACATATCTAATTCGTAGTTCAAACAACATTTTAACTTACCGCATTGTCCCGCTAACTTTTGAGGGTTTAAAGACAATTGTTGATAACGCGCTGCACTTGTACCCACAGAACGGAAGTCGTTGAGCCAGGTACTGCAACAGAGTTCTCTCCCACATGAGCCAATCCCTCCCATACGCTGAGCTTCTTGGCGGACTCCTATCTGACGCATTTCAATACGTACTTGAAATTCATCAGCCATCAGCTTAATCAATTCTCGGAAATCTACACGACCTTCAGAGGTATAATAGAAAACAGCTTTGATGTTGTCTCCCTGAAACTCTACATCTCCAATTTTCATGTCTAAGGCCAATTGAGAAGCAATTTCTCGAGCTCGATACATGGTTTCTTTTTCTCTGTTTCTGGCAATCCCCCACTTTTCAAGATCTGCATCGGAAGCATGTCGATAGAGGGTTTTAACCTGTTCTCCATCGACCTTAACTTTCTTCTTGCGCATCTGTAAACGCACCAATTCTCCTTTGAGTGATATAACACCGATATCATGTCCAGGGGATGCCTCTACCGCAACATGGTCACCCATATGAACATTAAGATTGTTTTTATTTTTAAAAAACTCCTTTCGCCCGTTTTTAAAACGCACTTCAAAAATATCAAAGGGTTCTTGACCGGCCGGCAAGCTCATATTTGAGAGCCAATTGAAAACAGGCATCTTACCACAATTACCGGTACTGCAAGTTCCTTGACTTTTACAACCCGGAGCATTTCCAGCCGTTGTTGAACAATTCGTACACGCCATCTTTATCTTTTTATCAGGCCGAGGCCTGTTTTAGTTTTTTATGGAGCAACCGAGCAATTTTAAACGATGCATCTAAGAATAAAATCTTAGGATTTGCATTTCGTTCAATATGCAATTGCGCCATATTCAACTCCTCTATGATTTCCATGCAATTGTCTGCATGAATAAAAGGAGCAAATTTCTCCATGGTGAAGTTCTGTCCGCCAACATTCATTTTCATCATCGCGTCAACACCATAATTTTTGAGTAATGCATCTCGCATTACATTGGATGCATACAGCAGGAAACTCTTTTGGTTTTCTCTACCTGCCTTAGCCATATGCTCAGACCATTGCACCAACTTGTCAATATCTTTAACTTGTAAAGCGCTAAAGCATAAGCGCATCCACTGAACAAAACACAAGGAATTTTCTTGTGCATCTTCTGTGTGCTCGGCAAGCTGTAGGGCTTCATTAACATTCCCTTCAGCCAAAACCGAAATCATTTGAGCTCTAGATGGCTCTACGCCTCTACCTTTTAGGTAAGCCAGTACCTCCTCATCAGAATATCGAGGCACTTTCACCAACTGAGTTCGGGACAAAACCGTAGCCAACATATTTTCTGCACTTTCCGCAACGAGTAAAAAAAGCGTTTTGTGTGGTGGCTCTTCAATAATCTTTAAAAGCTTGTTAGCTGCCTGAATATTCATTTTTTCAGGCATCCATATCAGCATGATTTTCGTGTCACTCTCGAAAGGCTTTAAACTCAAATCTTTTACGATGTGGAGACTTTCCTCAACCGAAATAATTCCTTGTTTATTTTCGACCCCAATGTGCTTTAACCAATCGAATAGAGAAAAATACGCATTATCCTCGAGAAGAAATCGCCATTCGGCTAAAAAATTCTTGCTTACAGGTTTTGATTTTACTGATGTGGTGGTTGCAACTGGAAAAACAAAATGTAAATCCGGATGTGCAAACTTTTTGTGCTTGGCACATGAAGCGCAAGAGCCACAAGAATCAAATTCTTGTTTGTCTGTACATGCTACGTACTGAGCAAAAGCAAGAGCTAAAGCTAAATTCCCTGAACCTCTGGAGCCTAGAAAAAGTTGTGCATGAGGTATCCTGCCTTCACGTACCGAATGCAGTAATATATTTTTTATTTTTTCTTGCCCTAAAAGCTCACGAAACAGCATAGTTCAAATATACAATTTGAAGAACTAACTTTCCAACCAAAACAAGAGTTTAATATAGATTTTAATAACACTGAATTACGCATCCCACCAGATGATGCTGCCTTTGTGTTTAAAGCTAAAATTCGTTTAAAAGTGGATTAAATATTAACGATTAATTTGATTAATAAACGCCTAATATTTACTTTGTGGCTCGAATTAAACAACCCAAAAAAAACAGCAATGGAAAAAACAGCATTTGAAGCAATTGCTTACAGACGATCGGTTCGGAAATATAAAAATGAGGAAATTGATGCGGATAAAGTTCAAAAATGTTTGCAAAATGCCTCTATAGCTCCCACCAGCAGCAACTTACAATTGTGGGAATTTCATCACATCACGTCAACAAATAAAATCGATGAGATGTCCAAAGCATGTTTTAACCAAGGTGCGGCAAAATCAGCAAAGCAATTGGTCGTTTTTGTTTCTAGAAAAGATTTATGGCGAAAAAGAGCTCAATCTAACCTGGAATTTCTAAACCAACAATTTGACAAGCCTAATTTGGATGCAAAACAGTTAAAGAGGAAGAAACAAGCAAACAATTACTACAAAAAAATAATACCCGGTATTTACACCGACATCTTTGGGATCCTTGGCTTAGTCAAATACTTTATTTTTTATATCGTCGGTCTTTTTAGACCCATCTACAGGGAAGCTCGATTGAGCGACATGCGAATTGTTGCTCACAAAAGCACCGCATTAGCGGCTCAAAACTTTATGATTAGCATGTCAGCAATAGGCTACGACACCTGCCCAATGGAAGGCTTTGATTCAAAAAAAGTAAAACAAATTTTAGGATTACCCCGTGGGGCTGAAATAACAATGGTCGTAAGTTGTGGCGTTCGAGATCAATTGGGTGTTTATGGCCCTCAATTTAGAGTTCCTTTTGACGACGTATACTTTCAGGTATAAGGCTCTTCATTAGCTTTCACGGATTAACGCCCCCTAGTTTGTTAGCAAAGTATGGGCTTTCTTCAAAAAGATGTTTTCCAGTAACAAACAGAAGACTTACTTTTGTGGAATGAAAACAATCGATGAACTAAATTTCAAAGGCAAAAAAGCCTTAATCAGGGTAGACTTCAACGTACCGTTAAGCGATGATTTAAAAATTACAGATGATACGCGTATAAGTGCAGCACTTCCCACCATCAAGAAAATTCTTAATGATGGAGGTAGCGTTATCTTGATGTCTCACTTAGGTCGACCCGAAAACGGGCCCGAGAATAAATATTCATTAAGCCACTTAACAGACCACCTGTCTGAAAAACTAAACATTTCTGTAAAGTTTGTTCCAGATTGTATTGGGTCTGAGGTAAGCTCGGCAACCAAGGAATTGGGTGAAGGTGAAGTTCTCTTGCTCGAGAATCTTAGATTTTATAAAGAAGAAAAAGCTGGAGATAAGACTTTTGCAGAGAAACTCTCTAAACTAGCTGATGTCTATGTAAATGATGCTTTTGGAACCGCTCACAGAGCTCATGCATCCACAGCTGTAATCGCTAACTATGTTGGAAACAACAAATGTTTCGGATACGTCATGGCAAATGAAATCAATAATTTAGAAAAAGTAGTCAGCGAAGGAGAGAGGCCTATAACCGCAATTATGGGTGGTGCAAAAGTTTCATCTAAAATCACCATCATCAACAAGCTGATGGGTAAAGTGGACAAGATCATCATCGGAGGAGGAATGTCGTACACATTTGCCAAAGCTATGGGTGGGAATGTTGGCGCATCACTGGTAGAAAATGACAAGCTAGACCTGGCGCTATCGTTAATTGCTGAGGCTAAAGAAAAAGGTGTAGAATTACTCATTCCTGTTGACTCTCTTAACGCGGATGCTTTCTCGAATGACGCAAACACATCCGTTACCGACATTGACAAAGTGGAAGATGGATGGATGGGTCTAGATATTAGTGACAAGACAAAATTACTTTACCGCAAAGCCATTCTGAACTCAAAAACAATTCTTTGGAACGGCCCCATGGGTGTCTTCGAGATGGATGCCTTTGCTGAAGGGACTAAATTTGTAGCTCAAGCTATTGCTGACGCCACAGAACAAGGAAGTTTTTCTTTAGTCGGTGGGGGTGACTCTGTTGCCGCAGTAAAAAAATTCAACATGCAAGATCGGGTAAGCTATGTGTCTACGGGAGGTGGAGCAATGCTTGAATATCTGGAAGGCAAAGAGCTGCCGGGTGTTCAGGCCATCAATAAATAACAAAAGCGACTCAAATGAGTCGCTTTTTTTTTACAGCACTTGCTCTAAATCCTCAATATTTTGTTTTTGCTTTTCATATTCTTCCAAAACATTGGGATAAATTGTCTCCGCATTTTTTCGAATAGGATGATACAGTAAAGAGGCATCTAAAACCGATTGTTTTACCAGCCTAAATTGATGGTTAATACCGTCAAAAAACAACAGTAAAACAGCTAAAATCAAAAGTGCTTTAAAACCTCCAAAAATTGCACCCATCATTCGATTGACGAAGCCCAGCGCAACCATTTTAATGAGAAGCGTGAGAACCTTGGCGGATAAAGTAACCACGATTACAATGGCGAGAAATGTTACTCCGTATGAAGCCAATTGCAAATAACTAGATTCTAGCTCAATAAATTCACTTAGATAAGTGAAGGTGAACGAAGAAAAATGCATGGCACCGTATATTCCAAGTACTAATGCCAACAATGACGCCAATTCAAGAATAAAACCTTTGCTAAATCCCCTGTACAATCCGTAAAGCACAGGTAACAATAAAATATAATCGAAATAATTCATGGGATAAATTTACGCGGAGAAAAGAAGATTCCAAAGAACATTGTACTTTTGTGCCAAAATATTTCAAATGAGAAATTCAGAATCAAAGGTAAAGTGGGAAAAATTGGTCGAATATGTATCGAATGAATTTGGAGATGGAGAGACTTTAGATCTTCAAGCCATATTATTCCTGGTTGGTATTCAAGAGTTAGGTAAAGGATACCGAGAATTCAGTAAGGACGAGAAGCTGGACTTGCTTCACATTGCCATTTGTAGACTGTTAAGTAATTATGACTACTATGAATTTGAAGGTCGGGATAAGGATGGGTGGCCACACTATCAAACAAATGAAAAACTCCCACCATTAAAGCCTGGAGAGCAAAGTATCTTAATGAAAGAAGCAGCTATATTGTACTTTGAAGAAAACGGAGTCTCTTTTAGTTAATGTCATAAATTGTAACCGTAAGCGCAACTTTTTTATCCTCCTTCAAGATCAACATACTTTCTCCTGACGCATCTGATTTTTCAGCCATTACTTTCATGATGGCGACGTTATCGAAAGAAAATTCAACCGTTCCATCAGATCCTGTTATCTTATCATCTGGCAACGTATCCGGACCGTCTACTCCCACCTCAAGCATTACATTAGCCCCGTTTACAGGAACTCCCTCTGGGTTTACTACCGTTATTTGAGCTTCATAAAAATGATCTACCTCACAGGAGCTCACAAAGGTTAAAATTACAAACAAACAAAAAAATGAGCTTGTGATGGCAAATGTAGTACGTTTCATATGTCCTTAATATTTAGTAATATTGCGCATTATTTGAATCCAAATATACAAATTTTCGCGTACGGATTTTATTACGTTGAAATAATGCAAAGACCATGCTAAACCAGATTAAGGAACATATTTTAGACGTAGAAAAATTCCAAGCGAGTACAGCAGAAGCTGTTGAAGCGTTTCGAATTCAATATTTAGGTAAAAAGGGAATCCTCAACGACTTATTTGCGGCTTTTAAAGACGTTCCTAACAACGAAAAAAAAGCGTTTGGTCAGACGCTAAACGAACTGAAGAACAAAACACAAGAGAAGATTGATGTTTTAAAATCTGCTCTGGAAGATCTCGAAGGTCAATCAGGTAGTGGAATGGACCTAACCATGAGTGCCGAACCACTCCGCATGGGCTCAAGACATCCCTTGTCTATCGTAAAAAATGAAATCATTGAAATCTTTGCACGCCTGGGATTTACCATTTCTGAAGGGCCAGAAATTGAAGATGACTGGCACAATTTCAGTGCACTAAACCTCCCTGATGAGCATCCGGCGAGAGACATGCAGGATACCTTTTTCATTCAAAGGGATCCGGATTATTTACTGCGCACTCACACCTCTTCTGTTCAGGTGCGATTTATGGAAAAGAATCAAGCTCCTATCAGAACAATCTCTCCGGGGAGAGTCTTTAGAAATGAAGCTATTTCAGCAAGAGCTCACTGCATATTCCATCAAATTGAAGGTTTGTACGTTGACGAAAATGTTTCTTTTGCCGACTTAAAACAAACGCTGCTTCACTTTGCCCAAGAATTCTTCGGGAAAGAGACGCAAATACGACTCAGACCTTCCTATTTCCCTTTTACAGAGCCAAGTGCTGAAGTAGATATTTCTTGTAATATTTGTAAGGGAAAAGGGTGTAACATATGTAAATACACAGGTTGGGTTGAAATTTTAGGCTGTGGTATGGTCGATCCAAACGTATTGGAAAACTGTGGTATAGACTCAAAAAAATACACCGGTTTTGCCTTCGGAATGGGTGTAGAACGCATCACCATGCTCAAATATCAAATCAAAGATTTAAGACTTTTCTTTGAAAATGACGTTCGTTTTCTCGAGCAATTTACCTCGGCTTAGTTCCTTAAAAAAGGGCTGCTTATACAAGGGTAAAATCTAATTTCTTTTTTACCAGATCTACCTGTCGAACAGAAATTCGTACTGAATCACCAATTTGATATTTATTTCCTGTTTTCCGTCCCACCAAACTGAAGGTTTCTTTACTCAAATCGTAGTGATCATCCTTCATGTCTCTGATGGCTACAAGCCCTTCACAGAGGCTTTCCTCAAGCTCCACAAACAAACCAAAGTCTGTAACCCCAGAGATGGTTCCTTTAAACTCTTCACCTTCTTTACCGGTAAGGTACTTAACTTGCATGTACTTGATTGAGGCTCTTTCCGCTTCGGTAGACAACTTTTCCATAGCAGAGGAATGCTTACATTGTACTTCAATCTCCTCTTTGTTCTTTACCGAATCCCCGTCTAAATACTTTTGCAACAATCGATGAACCATGACGTCAGGCCAACGTCTTATCGGGGATGTAAAATGAGTATAATCCTCAAAACCCAGACCGTAATGTCCAATATTTTCTATGGTATATTTAGCCTTACTCATGGTTCGAATGGCTAAAAGCTCTACCATATTTTCTTCAGATTTACCCGCCACATCCGAAAGAACACGGTTCATTGAATTCGCGATCTCTTTTGGAGAGTTCAAATTCATTCGATGGCCAAACTGTTGCACGAAGGTAGAGAAGGTTCCAATCTTCTCTGGATCTGGAACATCATGGATTCGATAAACAAAAGGTTTCTTCGTCGGTGTTCCGTCTTTAGCTCTTCCAATAAAACCAGCCACACGTCTATTGGCAAGTAACATGTACTCCTCAATAAGCTTGTTCGCATCTTTAGCCTGCTTGAAATAAACACCCGTAGGATGGTTGGAATCATTCAATCTAAACTTAACCTCTACACGATCAAAAGTAATGGCTCCTTCCTCAACACGCTTAGAACGCATGATTTTTGCAAGCTTATCCATCAGTAAAATCTCATCAGAAAATTTACCTTTCTTGGTCTCTATAACTTCTTGTGCATCTTCGTAAGTAAAACGATGATCAGAATAAATCACTGTTCTACCAAACCACTCTTTCACAATTTCGGCTTTATCATTTAAAGTAAATACCGCTGAGAAACAAAGTTTTTCTTCGTGAGGCCTTAAGGAGCAGACCTTATTCGAGAGTTTTTCTGGGAGCATCGGTACGACTCGATCGACCAAATAAACCGATGTGGCTCTTTCGTATGCTTCATCATTCAAAAGAGAACCTTCCTCAACATAATGAGACACGTCAGCAATATGAATACCTATTTCCCAGAGTCCGTCTTTCACTTTCTCAATAGAGAGGGCATCATCAAAATCTTTAGCATCGTGAGGATCTATCGTGAAAGTTAATACCTGACGCATGTCACGTCGCTTTGCGATTTCGTCTGTTGAAATTTCTTCGGGAATGGCGGCAACGTAATCTTCTACAGTCTTCGGGAATTCGTAAGGCAATCCGTACTCAGCAAGTATCGCATGAATTTCTGCATGATGCTCTCCAGATTTACCAATGACTTTAACGACTTCTGCGAAGGGGCTTTTGGCTCTTTCGGGCCAATCGAGTAGTTTAACCTGAACTTTGTCCCCATTTTTAGCACCATTTAATTTCTCTTTAGCAATGTAAAAATCAGTCCCTATTCTTGAATTGTCAGGAGTCATAAAACAAGTACGAGAATCAAGCCTCAGGTTTCCAACAAATTCAGTTCTTCCGCGCTCAATGACTTTTACAACCAGACCCTCTGGATTTTTCCCGGTGTGCTTTCCGGTAAGTACAATTCGAACACGATCACCACCCAGGGTCTGTCCCGAACTTCTAGGCGGCACGTACACATCCGTTTCTAATTCGTCACAAATTACATAACCTGCTCCGGATGCCGTTTTCTCAATTTTACCCTCATAAAACTCCCTTGATTCGTTGGAAACATACTTGCCATGACCCAACTCTTTAAGAGTTCCATCCGTGAGTAGGTTTTTAAGAATAAACAACACTTGGTGTTTGATAATCTTGTCTTTAACCTGTAAAAGACGGTAAATATCTTTGTGGGTTAAAGGAGAATCATTGCCCTGAAATAGGGTAATAATACTTCGTTTGAGGGCCTTTAAATTAGGTAATTTCTTCCCTCTATTCCTTTGCTTCTTCATCGATAGTAAAACTAACAAAAATCCTGTTAGTTTTCGCGTACAACAAGAAAGCTTTTGGTTAAATTAAAGGTATCTTGTGTATTGTAAACTTACATTAAGTTAACATTAGATTGCTCCCAAAACTTCGTTGTTACCTAGATTTTCAGAGGAATTGAATTGAGGCATAGTATTTGGTAACTTAAAGTATATGCTTAGATTTGTTAAGGGTGTAACCTGTTAACCTCGTACCTTTACCAAGTAAAAAAATGATTTAATCCGTCTCTTTAATTTTCTAACTATGAACAAGTACATTCTTTTTACTTTGACTTTGGTATTATTCATGCCAAACCTTAAAGCTCAAAACTGGTGTGGAACCAAGCCGTTGCAGAAAAAGAGTGCTGAAAACAATCCCGAGCTCAAGGAAGAAATTGAAAAAAAAGAGCATCTTTTTAATTTGTTACAAAACAATCAAAGCGAGAATCGATTAGAAAAAGAAGACTCTTTCGTCATTCCTGTTGTTTTTCACATCATTTATGAAAATGAGAGTGACAATATTTCACTGGAGCAAATCGAAGATCAAATGCGAATCATCAATGAAGATTTTGCTCGATTAAATCCCGATACTGTAAATACTCCATCAGTATTTGCAGAATATTCCGGAGAAACCAATATTCAATTTCGCTTGGCAAAACTCGACCCTGAGGGTCGTTGTACTGAAGGGGTCACAAGAACCTCTTCTCACTCGACTTATAAGGCGCAAAATAAGGACAAACAACTGATACAATGGCCGCCGCAAAACTATCTTAACATCTGGGTGGTAAACAACATCTCTGCGGAAGTACTCGGCTTGGAAGAAGGAGTGGTTTTGGGTTATGCTCAATTCCCAAATGAATTGCTAACCAATCCCGAAACAGATGGAATCGTATTGAGAAATGACCGATGTGGTTCCATCGGAACGGCAGTGGGTTATCAGGGTGTAGGTAGGACACTAACGCATGAAATTGGTCATTGGCTCTACCTAAAACATATCTGGGGGGATGAGGCTTGTGGAAATGATCAAGTACATGATACCCCTAGAGCCAAAGATAAAAATTCAGGCTGCCCATCTTTCCCATGGAGGGTCGGTGGGTGCGATAAGTCCCCCGGACAAGAAATTACACAGGACAAAGGCGAAATGTATATGAACTACATGGATTACTCAGACGGCAGCTGTCAAAATATGTTTTCCTTGGGGCAAGGTGCCCGTATGCGTTCTTCCATTAAGGTTTACAGAGAAAACTTAGTTTCCAAAGAAAACCTTGTAAAGACCGGTACTAACGATAATTACGCAAATGTTGTTTGTGCACCTATTTCAGAGTTTTATGTGAGTAATCATTTCGGATGTACTGGCGATGAAATTCAGTACACCAACAAATCTTACAATAACAAAACGGACAGTACACATATATTAGAATGGTCTTTTGAGGGGGGGAACCCTTCCAGTTCTTCAGAACAAAACCCTGCTGTGGTATACAACGAGTATGGGGTTTTTAAAACGACTTTAAAGGTGAGTAATCAAGCAGGCCAAGGGTTGATTACGAAAGAAAAACTAATATACATCTCTGATGAAGGTTTAGGGTTTCCCGCCCCTTACATCGAAGATTTCGATGCGGCAAACACACCCTTTGATGCCAACATTCAACCCAGGTGGGCTATTCGTGCTACGGAAGATGTAACTTGGGTCATGGATACGACCAACGGTAATCGGGCTTTAAAAATTAAAAGTAAATCCTTCGAAAAGCGGGGTCAAAAACACAGCATTCTAACTCCAAACATCAACTTAAGTGACACCCAAACTCCTATTGCAGCCTATTTCGATATTGCTCATGCCAAGAGAAATGGCAATTCTGACGATCTACTGAAAGTATCTGTGAGTGATGATTGTGGGAAAACCTGGACGACAAAATGGAGCAAAGACACGGAGGAATTGAGTACGTTTGGTACCGGAAATGTCTATGTAAACTATATTCCAGCTCCAGAAGACTGGAAGCAATTCAGCATAAACTTAAACAGTTTTCAAGGCAAAAGTAATGTCAAATTAAAATTTGAATTTTCAGGTGACGAAGGAAATTGGCTTTACTTAGACAACTTTGTGGTATGTAACAGCAATGAGCTGGGCCTACAATCAAACCGCATTTATGACTTGAAATTATACCCAAATCCATCAAAAGGAGATGCTACACTAGAGTTTGAATTGTTTGAAAAAGCAGAAATAGTTTTGAGTTTAACAAACATCTATGGTGCTGTTCTTGCCCAAGAAACTAGGAGCTTCGAGGCGGAACTAAATCGCGTTTCAATGGATGATCTTTACGGAAGACTGTCTCCGGGAGCTTATTTCATTCAGCTCAATCAACAAGGGGTAAAACACACAGAGAAGTTTATCATCATAAAATAAATTACAAGCCATGGTATCGTTACAAAAGCTCTCAGGTTTGGGGGCTTTTTTTACAACAACCATTTCTCGTCTTTAACAGCCATGCGTTAACTTACGAATCATGCCCTTAAAAATGAACGAATGAAAAGGAAGTACAGAAAGCCAATACATTCTTCCTAACAAACCCTTGGGACGGAAAGTTGCTGTTTGTACCAAAGTATCCCCATCGATCCTGAATTCTAGCCAGGCTTCTCCGGGTAGTTTCATCTCGGCAAAAAGCAAAAGCTTCCCTTCCTTTTTATCCGCATACAAAACGCGCCAAAAATCAACCACATCTCCAGCGGCAAGTTTATTTTTGTTAGTTCTTCCTCTTCTCAAACCTACACCTCCAAAAACTTTATCGATGAAGCCTCGAAGCTTCCAAAGTCCATCCGCATAATACCATCCGGTTTCGCCTCCAATTTGCCAGATACGAGCCAAGCAATCTGAACGTGATTCATAAGCTGAACGCTGCACATCTTTATAGCATCCGTATTTAGGAACACGAATAAAATCGGATAGGTTCAGGTTTGATTGGCCTGTTCTTACCAAAGAATCTTTCCAACTGGATACGATCTGATTGCTCTGTATTTTATTAAATGCTTTTCGTAGAGACACCTCATATTTTTCGGGCTCAATATTTAAAATTTTTTCCAAGCGCTTGTCTCTACACACGACTTCTACCTTCATACTATCAACTAGTGCTACGGCTAATTCGTAAGCCGTTGAGGTAACGAAATACAACCAGTAAGAAGACAATCGTGGCGTCATTATAGGAACAATAAAAAAGGAGCGATTCAAACCTCTAACTTTTCCAAAATTAAATAAGATGTCTTTGTAAGAAAGTACTTCAGGCCCTCCCACATCAAATTCTTGATCGTAGGTTTTGGGGTTGAATAACGATTGATTTAAAAAGCGGATGATATCTGTTATCCCGATGGGCTGCGACTTTGTTTCCAACCATTTTGGAGCAATAATCACCGGAAGTTTTTCAACTAAATCTCTTATGATTTCAAAAGAAGCACTCCCCGCTCCAATAATAATTCCTGAACGAAGTGACGTAAAGTGGTAATCGCCCTTCTTAAGTTCCATCTCCACATTTTTTCGTGAAATGAGATGTTTCGACAAGGACTTTTCATTAATGATCCCACTCAAATAAACCATGTGTTTTACTTGGGTCTTATTTAACGCCTCTCTAAAATTTATTGCACATTTTTTTTCTAAAGAAGTATAGTCGCCAGAATTTGACATGGAATGGACCAAATAGTAAGCCCCATCGATGTCCGTAGGGATGTTTTCTAGACTCTTTGCATCGAGTAAGTCGACCTCAATGATTTGAATTTTGGAACGAACGGATTCGGATGGATTGAATCGATCTTTATCACGCACACAACAAACCACCTCATAACCGCGCTCTATGAGAACAGGCAATAATCTTTTCCCGATGTATCCGGTGGCACCGGTTAGAAGAACTTTCACAATTTGATGGGTTTTTTAGCTGGACTAAAATCAGTCTAATTCTTGGTTTAAGATCTAATAAAATCGTAGAATTCATTTCTTGTTTTGGTCGAATCAATAAATTCACCGGTTAGTTTTGAGGTTTTCATCGATGTTCCATGATGACCTATTCCTCTGCATTGCACACAATTGTGAGCGGCTTCAATCATGACGGCGACTCCTTTATTTTCAGGAACTACTTTGTGGAGCGCATCGTGTATACGAACGGTTAGATTTTCTTGGATGGCCCCTCTTCTAGCGTAATGTTCTACAATACGATTGAGCTTACTCAATCCAATAATTTTTTTATTCAGTTCAGGAATGTAAGCGATGTGGGCTTTTCCTATGATGGCTTGGTGGTGATGAGAACACATGGAGATTACAGGTATGTTGCCTTCGAAGATGATACCATCGTAATCGTAATTAGGGAAAGTCGTAATTTTGGGTAAGGCGTTGTAACGACCCGCCCACAAATCATTTACGTAGGCTTTGGCAACGCGTTGTGGCGTTTCCTTGGAATTGGGGTCATTTTCCCAGTCGCATCCTAAAGCGTCTAAAAATTCACCAAACTTAAGGGCTGCCTTTTCTATCATCGCTTTCTTTTGCGTATCGTCTAGAGGTCCATTGGCGTATTGTCCGTCTGCAAAACCGATGTTTCTGAGCTCTGGATTTAAATCAATGATTTGAGCGTTAGCGCTTTCGTCTTGGTTTGTGTTATCCATAATATTCTACAAAGTTATTTTCCGTTTCACATAGTTTAACCCCATGCAGGGTGTTACCCGTTGCCTCTATTCCTGGGACCAATTCTTCAAAAATCTTTACCGCAATATTTTCTGCTGTCGGAATAACCCCTCCCATAAAATCAACTTCTAAGTTTAGGTTTTTATGATCCATTTTTTGGGTTATTTTTTCTTTGATCAAGTCACTCAAAATTTTCATGTCTATGACATACCCCGTATCTTGATCTATGGTACCTCGAACGGTAACGAACAAGATGTAATTGTGACCGTGCCAATTTTTGTTGGAGCATTTTCCAAAAACCTCCTCATTCTTTTCATCATCCCAAGATGGATTGAACAAACGATGGGCTGCATTAAATCGCTCACGTCTTATAACATGTACTTCTTTCATTTTGTATAGCTTTTGTTTAGCTAAGTTATGCAAAACTTTAGTAACTTTACAGGATTAAAGTAATAAAAATAAAATGGATGCACGCAGTATAGATCGTATTATAGAAATGGCTTGGGAGGATCGTACACCTTTCGAGGCAATAAAGATCCAATTTGAGCTCTCGGAGTCTGACGTTATTAAACTCATGCGCAAGGAGTTAAAATTGAGTTCCTTTAAACTTTGGCGAAAGAGAGTTCACAGCGGTGTTAGTAAAAAACATGCACAAAAAAGAAGCGCTTCCATCTCCAGATTTAAGTGTTCCCGGCAACGAAACATCTCAAATAACAAAATTTCCAAGAGGTAAAACAAGATTTACAGCATCAAAAAAGCCCCAAATGGGGCTTTTTTGATGCTGTTTATTTAATCTTGATTCGGATTACCGTCCGGAGCAGGACAAAGATGGAATCCCGGAACATCTTCAGTCAACTTGATCTGATAACCTTGTGAATAGTGTAAGTGACCTAAACCGTTGTAACCAAATTCAGGCAGGTAAGGATTTCCAGCGCCGTCTTTTACAATGACAATCAAGTCTTGAATCGACGAGAATACTTCTGTTACATCTACCGGATTCATGCACGTATATCCAATCATACTCCAACCTTCATTCATATCCATAGGCCTATCAACCGTCGAATAGCAATCGCCATCCAATTGATCTTCTAAATCCGATATGGTATTGTAGGCTTGATCCAATTGGGCTTGTAACATGGCAAGCTCTATTTGTAGGTTATCACTCACATTGGTGTCTAGGTGGTCGTAATAACAAGAACCATTTTCCTGAGTTGCCTGAGGATTGAAATTCATGGCATCATCATCCGTACAGCCTTTCAGCTCACAATGCGCATTATCAGCGTCGTTTTGACCTCCAAAATAAGGATTTTGGGAATGCGCACAACCCTGTTCGTCTTTAACGAGTACCAAGACGAAATCTTCATACAAAGCCGTTAAGATTAGGGTATCAAAGGATTGATGTAGGTCGTACCATTCGGCAGAGTCGTCTTGAAAATCAAGGACTAATGTATCTTGATGAAGCGAATAGCTTCCGTGGTCGTAATAAGTGTCATCCTCCGTATGCTCAATAAGCGTGAATGTTTGGTCGCCAGTAAAGTGAACCGACATCGTAAGAGAATCCATTTGTTCGTACCCATTTTCCAACATAGACACTAAGTTCCATGGACCTTCAATAGGGCTATGACAAGTACTGTTATTTACATCATGTATCGAGTCGTAATGATGTGCTGCATCGTCTTCACACGGATGGGGGTAATCTATCGTATCGTTGTGATCGTAGAAACACGAACCGTCATCTTCGGTTGCATAAGGATTGTAGTTCATCGCGTAATCGTCCGTACAGCCTTTTTCGAAACAAGGGTCTTGCGTCATTCCATTCGAGTGATTGTCCGTTGCGTAATGCGTGCTATCGAAATACGGTTCAAAATCATCATTACACGGATCATGATAGTCCGTCGTATCGTTGTGATCATAAAAACACGAACCGTCATCTTCTGATGCAAACGAGTTGTAATTCATCGCGTAAACGTCCATACAACCAGGCATATAGCAAGGATCTTCCGCGGTGTTCAACATATCAAGAGGCATGGGTCTGTTTGGGTCATCACAATTGTGAGGCTCTTCGCCTTTTACCAATACGATGGTAATGTTCTCATACAAGCCGGTCAGTACGGTGGAGTCTTCATAAAATTGCACGCCGTACCATTCGGCAGAATCTTCCATAAAATTCAGCATCAATGTATCTTTGTTAAACATATAAACCCCATGCTGTGAGAAAGTCTCCGAAGGACTAACCACACTTAGAGTTAAACTTGACATGTACTCAAAATGAATGAACATTTGAAGATCACCCTCCAAATCATTTATGCCATCTTCAATAAAAGATGTGACCTCCCAAGAGCCTTGGATTGGTGATGGACAAAAAAAGTGACCGCCACGTCTAGCGGTATCAAAATGACTGATGTAATCTTTGACGCATGGGTTTTGAAAACCGGTTGAATCGGATGGATTAAAGATACAAGACCCGTCCTCTTCATTGGCATAAGGGTCAAAATTCAAAGCCATCCAGTTCATACACCCTACCATAGAGCAACCGTCTCCTAAATTAGCGTCGGACACATAGTCGGGGCTGTCAGGGTTAAGGCACCCTTTTATGGTCTCAACAGAAGTAAGAATGAAGGTGATGTCCTCTTCAAGACCATTCAACATTAAACTGTCACCTTCCAGAGTATATTCATAAGGCTCTACGCCTTCCTCATCGAATAACAAGTACAACACATCACCTTCGAACAAGTAACTACCGAAATCGGTTTCATGGTCGTAAGCAGATATGGAGGTTACTGTAAAAGTATTTATTCCCTCAAAATGAATGTAGGTCTCTGAACTGTCATTTTGAGGTTGATCGTCATCCTCCGATGAAAAGGCCAAAGCCCAAGTTCCATGTAATGGAGAAAAACATGCGGTATCAAAAGGTATAAAAAGCGAATCTATAAAATCTTGAGGTTCTTTTTGACAAGCAAATGGGTCAAGCAAGCTGTCGCCACATTCCCCGACTCTTCCTAGAAAAGGAGCACCACCAGTATGGTTTCCGAATGTCCAGGAAATTTCATCTGGGAACTCTCCAGCAGTCACTTCTATCATGTGGCATTCCGACATATCCAAGCAAATATCTACAGCGCCCAAAGAATCTGTAGACAAACTGACGGAGGTTTCTCCAATAGACAATTCAGCGCCGTTCCATCCATCACCATACGCATCACTCATATTAACGGTGAATTCGGTACCCGAACAGGTCCCTTCACAATCGTAACCAGACTCAGGACCGTCTCCTCCACATTCCCCACATTCATCAAGTTCCAAACAACCTCCGTCATCATACAGGGCTGAAGGATCAAAGTTACAAGCCAGACTATCGGTACATCCATAGTCAGAGTAAACCCAATCATTGTCTTCCGTGTAAATTTCAGCGTAATCGTTTACCCAATCGTAGAAATAAGAAACACGTGACCAAATTCCAGGAAAATCAGCGTCGGCACAACCGTTGCCCCAACTCGTAGCACCCACCAACAACCAATCGGTATCATCCGCATTTCTTACCACCAAAGGACCTCCAGAATCTCCTTGACAGGCATCTTTACCTCCAAGACCAAGGTATCCGGCACATATCATGGTGGTATCAATCTCGTCACAAGAGTAAGCCCCTGTATTTCCGTTCTCGTCTTGGTCGACGCCACATGCTACGCCATTCGATACAACAGGCAACTCAACGGCTTGAAGAATTCCTGCAGAAGGACCCCCTGAAGAAAGTGAACCCCAACCGGAAGTTAATGCCATCGTTCCAACCTCTTGCAAGTAATCTTGTTCAGGAGTCATGATTGCAATGGGTTGAACATTATGAGTAAATTTTAGCGGTTCACTCAACTTAATCAAGGCGATGTCCGAACCCGTGGTAACATCTGCATAATCAGGATGTACAACGACTTCTGACACCGAATAGGTAACCCCTCCCTCAGCATAGGGATCCTCAGAGCCTACGCGAACGAACACAGAAGTTTCATCTTCACCTTCCAAGCAGTGGGCCGCGGTAAGAATCCATTGATTGGAAATAACTGAGGCACCACAATAACCATCTCCAGAGGCCGATACTAATGCAGCCTGCCATGGGTATTCGTTCAAGTCAGCTTTTACTCCGCCAACGATGCGCTCTTGAGCTTGTGCTCCAAATGCAGTAAGAATAAATAAAATGAGTGTTAAGCTTGTTTTCAGTATCCGATTTTTCATGGTTTCGAGGGGCTTGAAATTATTTAATGATATTAAGTTGTTTCGTTACGCTATTTTTGTTGCTTTCTAGCTTGTAAAAATAAACACCTGCTGGAAGACGGGTTGCATCCATCGCTATGGTGTGCATGCCTTTGTTGAATGTAGATGCGGCGAGTATTTCGACTTCCTGCCCTAGGGTGTTGGTAAGGGCAAGTCGAACTTTCCCGTCCTTGGGCAAATAAAAACTTATTTCGGTGTTGTCGGTAACAGGGTTCGGTACGTTTTGAAACAACTCCATGTTTTGCTCAATCTCAGTGTTCAAACTTAGTGCTCCTACAACGCTAACCCCATCCTTGGTGAACAAATCGTCTCCACGCTCCCAACGTTTTACTTGAACTTTACTCAGACGATCTTCCGACTTGTCGTAAAACTGAATGCTGAAATTTTCTCCTTTGGTCATCCCTTCTTTGGCGCTGGTCGTTTCATCATCTCCCCAAATGGCTAATCCGGCATGTCCTTTTTGTTCAGGAAGCCAAGCCACAGAGGATACCATATTTTTTTGGGCGTCGTAAACCGCAATTTCATCCCCTAATTCTGGAGATACTTCCCAGGCCGAACCTAAGATGAGTAGCGTATGATTGAGCCCCGTATTTACAGCTTGTGCAAAACGTTCTGTATTCATGGTTTTTCTTTGATAAGAACTCAGTTCTTGATTTTGGGCAAGAAGCCCAGTGCTCAAAGCAATGGTCAGGATTAAAAATCTCATAATAAGTACGTTGTGATTGTGTTGCGTTTTAATTTGACATTAAAAATAATCATTTATTTCAAATCTACCCATAATAAACAGTAGATACTGAGTTTGAGACGCAAAAATAAATCAATTACAAAAGCCTATTAGATATAGGATTGTGGGTTTTGGATCCACCTATTATCCTGATTTTGCAAATTTGCAATTGATATTCAGCAAGCCTATAAAGAAAACGCCAACTTCGAAGAAAAAATCCCATTACATAAAGTCAATCAACAATCCAATCGTGACTTTAATAGGTGGGTAAATAAATGGAATTCTTCGTCTAACAATTCATAAGATTACCTAGAATTAAAGCTTTAGTCGGTATTAATAATGAGGTTCAACTGATCCGAGATTTCACTCATGTAGTCATCACACAAACTGAAACCTTCTATGGATTCGGATAGTTTAACCTGGTAACCCTGTCCGGATAAAAAGTCGCCTATGCCGTTGAATCCGTATTCGGTCAGGTAAGCTTTTCCGGAATTATTTTTAACAATGATGATTTTATCGGTATGCGCCGAAAGCACCTCAATGACATCCTTTGGTTCTGGGCAGCCATATCCAAACATGTTCCAGCCTTTATCCAAACTTATGGATGTGTTCCACACCGCAAAGAGCTCCAAGATTTCATCTGTCATACTCGGAGTGCTTACACTCGCGGCATTGACCACTACTTTTCCTACCATGCCATACTGGGCATGTGCACCCACCGAGCAATCGTAATCGTAGGTGCCCGCATCTGGAAAGGCAATAGACCCCATAGTTCCTGCTCCCTGAGTCGGTAAAGATGCATCTGCAATGGATGTAGGATTCCCGAATGAAGTTCCGGTAACCGTATTCGTATTAAAGTTGACATCATGCGTTCCTCCCAAACTAATCCAAGTCACCACATCGCCCGCAGTAATCGTTAATTCTGAAGGATCGTAAGTAAGTCCGGGGCCCACATACACGGTGTGTGAGTTTTCATCAGGGGCTGGATTAACAATTACTTTTCCAACCATGCCGCCAAGGGCATGAGAGCCCACCGAACAATCGTAATCGTAAGTACCAGAATCTGGAAAGGTAATAGAACCCATGGTTCCTTCGCCTTGAGGAGGTAAAGATGCTTCAACTATTGAAATCGGATTTCCAAAAGAATTTCCGTTTACTGAATTCTCGTCAAAATTTACATCATGATAGCCTCCCAAACTAATCCAAGTCACCACATCGCCCGCAGTAATCGTTAATTCTGAAGGATCGTAAGTAAGTCCGGGGCCTACATTTACTGTGTGCGTGGTTTGGGCGAGTAGCGTAAAAGGTAATAACAGAAAGCCAAAACATACTTTTCTCAACAAAATCAAGGCTTTGGAGGGAGTGCTGGTGTTGTTCATCTTGAATGGGTTTTAACCAAAGTTACGAAAAAATCACATCATCTGATCCTTCAAGCGCTCCATAAGCATTTGCGTAATTCGTTTGTTGAAGTGATTTTGTTGGGCGGCGTAAACTTCGTATTCGTCTATCGTAAACAGTGAAATCACCACGCCGATGAATAAGGCTTTAAGCTTGGGCTGTTTGTGAAACAAGCCTTCGATATGAATCTCTTGCTCTTGCTTGGTAAGCGCCTCAAAATTGATTTTGTAACGTTCACAAGTACGGACAAACATCTGCAGGAAGAGGTCGTTCTGAAATTTCAGTATGGGACGTAACACCCGATTTTGGAAATCCTCTTCGGGCCTTGATTTTTTCGCATCATCAATATTGATTGAGGGGCGACAGGCTAAAAGTTTTTCGGAACGATTCATAGACTCAGGTATCTTTTGGTTGCATGCGTTGCCTCAAAAATACAACAAAGGAAGTAGCTTATGAAGCCCTACCTAAAGTTCCCATAGGAATAAAAAAAGCACTCACAAAATGCAAGTGCTTTTAGGCACTTCTAAAGAACGCAAACACCTTTGTATCTGATAGCCTATGGCCGATTGATCAAATAGTACCCCACACAGATGGTGAGTATGGAGCCTCCAAAAATCAAAAGGTCTTCTGGTGTAGAAAAGTCTGCTGAGAGTTTCAGCATTTTTTCAAAGAACTTCACAATCAAGACGATGATGATCACCTTGATGATTTTGTTTTTTAGCTGATCCAAGCTCTTAATTTTGAGGGTAGAATCTGAAAACTTTCCCTTGGCAAAATCAATCTCGCTGATGAAGAGTTCGTAGACTCCAAAACCAAAAATCAGCAACACAATACCGATTAAAAACAAGTCAATAGAAGAGATGATTCCAAACAATAAATCGTTGTTATTCGTTATGGATGAATCAAAAAGTGGGTTTTTGAAAATGATGGCCTGTACAATATCCCAGCTTCCGATAACAAACAAGGCAATCGAAGAAAGTATGGACAAGATTACAGCTAAAATAACTACGTATCTGAGGCTCCAGAGGGCTTTTTCAAATTTGTTTTCAAAACTAGAATTCATAAAACTGCTTTTATACCGGATTAAAATTTTTGCGGAAGGTACAAAAAAAGCACCTACATGGCTATAAGCGCTTTGTTATGCTTGCCCCTAAGTTTGTACGTTTCCGCTTTACTAAATATGTATATGACATATTGCACATGGGTGTCACTCGAATGCTTTAAAGTTCATCCAATCAATTGGCCTGGACATCAAAACTATATTCGATTATTTCCCGAGATAAGTTTCTACCGCTCCAGACAACTTTTATTTCATCTCCTCCTCGATCTTCAACGCTCATCAAACCATATTGTCCTTCTCCCGGAAATGCTCCGTGGCTGTATGGGCCTCCTTTGTAAGAACCGCTTCGGGACAATGCCCCCGCATGGAAAACAGGAAACCCCTCACCTTCTGTGTTTGAGTAATTGCTGTTGGTTCCGTCATCAATTGCGATCATGTGTGCATCTCCACTTAGCATACACAATCCCTTAATGTCATTATCAACGATGAAATTAGCGATTTCATTTCTTTCTTCTTGATACCACTCCCAGCCATCGTCGCCTTCGCCTTGTTCACTTATCCAGGGAAATGTATTTACCCAAACAATCAAAGGATAGGTTCCCTGAGCTTCTAAAAGTTTGTTTTTAAACCACGCCTTCTGCTGCGAACCCAATACTGTTTTATTTGAAGAACTTGCTCTGTATGGCGTTCTTTCCGATCGGTTGTCCGTTAGGATAAACAATACCCTTCCGACATTAAATGACTGATAGATAGGAACATCTCCCGAGCCAGCATCAAGAGGATAATGAGGAACAAATTCCTGATAGGCCAACCTGGATGAATTACGACCGGGTGCGGTGGCGTCAGAGTTGTTGGGTCCATAGTCGTGATCGTCCCACATGTAAGCCATGGGTGTGTTCTTAAAAAGCCTACCCATGTCCGTCCCGGAAAGCTGATTTTCATAGGCGCTCCGAAATCGATTGATGTTATCTGAGCCGATATCACTGTAATGAAGATCGCCCGTATGCATAAAAAACAGAATGTCGTCATTCGCAATGGTGTTGTATACACTCCCGTTTCCAGATTTACTACAAGCCCCTAAGGCAAAGGAGAAGCTCATGGGCTCATTTGATACCGTTTTAAACTTGCCCGTGTAATTGGTTACGCGTTCTGCATTATTGTCGATTTCTAGACCGTAATAATACTGCGTATTGGGTTCCAATGACCTAAGGTCAAAAGTTACGAGCCTGTTATTGATTGTTGAATCCGCAATTTTATAATCACTGTAGGTTGAGCTGACTAAATCTTTGCGTGTACTCACAACCAAACGTATACTGTCAGAATCCATACTTACTTGTCCGGTGACTTTTGCCGTGTTTTCTGTGACACCACCAGACCACAGGAAATTGATTAAAGAATCGGTCTGCTCATCCAGGGGCTGATCTTGCTGGTACATGAAATCATCCATATCACCGCAGCTGATGATACTGAACAGTATGGTGAAGGTTAAAAAAATCGAGTGCTTAAATTTTCTGGCTAAATCCATGTTTCATTTGTTTGATTGATGCCGGACAAATATAGATTTAAATTTTTTTCCTGGTTTTAATCGGCACAAAAAAAGCACCTACATGGCTGTAAGTGCTTTGATTTGCTTGCTCCCCCTCTTGGACTCGAACCAAGGACCCTCTGATTAACAGTCAGATGCTCTAACCAACTGAGCTAAGGAGGAGTGTTAGCGGTCGCAAATATACTAATCTTCATGAGAAGAAAAAGTCAAATTCAAAAAAAAGAATACCGGAAGATGAAGCGGCTTGAAATTTAGAGTTTTCTGTGCTTTTAAAAGTTAAAACAAGCACCTGAATCAGGGAAAAAGCAGGCTTCATTTAACCTTTAAACGAACTTCTCTACCAAGCTTTTGGCAAACTCCTCAAGCTGTGCGCGCACTCTCCGGAATGCCGCTTCTTTTTCGTCCATAACTTTCGATGGATCTTCAAAATTGCGATGAATGGTTTGCGTCGCCTTAGGGAAAACCGGACAGGTCTCTTTGGCATGATCACAGACCGTAACAATCAGGTCAAACTCCATATGAAGGTATTTGTCCATGAGATCTGAGGTATGGCTCGAAAGATCAATACCGATTTCGTTCATGTAGAATACTGCATCTGGATTGATGCCATGCGTTTCCACACCCGCACTGTAAACTTCAAACTTTCCTTCTGAAAAATGTCGCAACCAAGCTTCCAAAATCTGACTTCTGCATGAGTTGCCGGTACATAAAATAAGTATTTTTTTCATCCTTTGACGCGTAATTGAATTTACATAAATTTGTCCTGTAAATTTAAAGCAATTTGCCAATTATGAAAGCTACAACCAAAGAAATTCAGAATACCATCAGTCCACAGCAGGCTCTTGACTTTTTAATCGAAGGAAATGCTCGTTTTGTTGCACAGAAAAACGAAACGAAAGATTTGATGAAGGATGTAGCGCTTAGTGCAAATGCGCAATACCCATTCGCAAGTGTTTTGAGTTGTATTGACTCTCGCGTAGCGACAGAGCTGATTTTTGACCAAGGTATTGGCGATTTGTTTAATGTGAAAATTGCTGGGAATGCCGTAAATACAGATGTCATTGCCTCTTTGGAATACGCTTGTCACTTTGCGGGATCTAAATTGCTTTTGGTTTTGGGACACACCAAGTGTGGAGCGATTACTTCAGCCTGCCAAAACGTGGAGTTTGGAAACATCACGGCGCTGCTGAAAAAGTTTGATGCGGCCAAAGAAAAAATAAGTCCATACGAACCTACGTCGGACTATGTGGATGCTGTGGCTAAAGAAAATGTACTCCAGTGCATTTCGCAATTGAGAAATGAAAGCCCAGCCCTAGCAAAGCTAGAAAAAGATGGGAACATCATGATTGTGGGCGCTATGTACGACGTAGCAAAAGGGAAGATTGAATTGGCTCAATCATAAACTTGATGCATTGGGGAACACAAATTTTTCAAAACCATTCGGAAAAGTCGTTCGAAAAGCTTGCGCTCGAAATTTTTCAATTTCAAGCCCAGTCCAATCCCGTCTATCGGAATTACCTTAAACACATCAAGGTAGATCCAAGAAGTGTAAAAGAATTAGACAACGTCCCCTACCTTCCGATTGAGTTGTTTAAAACTCACGAAGTCGTATGCCAACCCCATCAAAGTCAACAAGTTTTTACCAGCAGTGGTACCACAGGGCTTCAGAGCCAGCACTCCGTTCATGACCTATCTATTTATGAACAGAGTTTCTTTAAGGGGTTTGAGCATTTTTACGGCAACCCAAAAGACTACACCATTCTTGCACTTCTACCTTCTTACCTAGAACGCAGTGGCTCTTCACTCATCTATATGTGTGAAAAATTGATTCAAGCTTCTGAAAAAGAAGAAAGTGGTTTTTACTTAAATGAACACGAGAAGCTCTATGCTCAACTGGAAAACCTCGAAGAAAAAAACCGAAAAACACTGTTGATGGGAGTAAGCTTTGGGCTTCTTGATTTCGTAGAAAAATACCCTTTACCGCTTCAGCATACCGTCGTGATGGAAACCGGAGGGATGAAAGGGCGCCGTAAAGAAATGATTCGAGAAGAGTTGCATGAACATATTGGCACCGCCTTTCATCAAAAAAATATTCATTCGGAATATGGAATGACGGAACTCTTATCGCAGGCTTACGCCAAAGAGCTGGGCCGTTTTAGCTGTCCGCCCTGGATGAAAGTGAGCTGCAGAGACATCAATGATCCCTTTTCAAAATCCAAACATAGAGGGGGACTCAACATCATTGACTTGGCCAATGTGTATTCCTGTGCTTTCATAGCCAGCCAAGACTTAGGTAAAATACATGCAGACGGGAGTTTTGAAGTCTTGGGGAGATTTGACTACAGCGATGTGAGGGGTTGTAACTTGATGGTTGGATCATCCCTTTGAAAATAAATCCTTAATTGAAGTCTATATCGCTTTCAGTAAAAAATAGTTCTTTTTCCCCTTCTGCACCAAGATGTATTTGTCGTTAAGCAAAGCCTCAGAGTTGACGATTTTCTCGGCAGTAACCTTTACCTTATTGATGCTGACCGCATTGGATTTGAGCATTCTTCGGGCATCTCCGTTGGAAGAAAAAACTTGTGTTTTTTGAGCCAACAAATCAATCACCTCTACCCCTTCTTCGATGGCTGCTTTGGAAACCTCAAATTGAGGGACGCCTTCAAAAATATCCAGTAAATCACGCTCTTGAATCGTCTTTAATTGCGCGGCCGTGTCTTTTCCAAATAGAATCTCAGAAGCCTCAATAGCTCTTTGGTAGGCATCCGCACTGTGTACACGTTCGGTTACATCTTTACCCAAGGCTTTCTGTAAAACTCTAAGGTGTGGTACTGTTTCGTGTTCTGCGATGAGGGCGTCAATTTCTTTCTTGGGCATCAGGGTGAAAATCTTAATGTACGTTTTGGCATCTTCATCCGAGGAATTCAACCAATACTGATAAAATTTATACGGCGAGGTACGTTCTGCGTCCAACCACACATTTCCGCCTTCGGTTTTTCCGAATTTGGTTCCATCGGCCTTCTTAATTAAAGGAGTCGTTATGGCAAAAGCTTCGCCTCTGGCTTTTCTTCGAATCAGTTCCGTACCGGTAACAATATTTCCCCACTGATCGGAACCTCCGAGCTGTAGCTTGCAGTTCTTTTCGGTATACAAATGGTAAAAGTCATAACCCTGAACCAATTGGTAGGTAAACTCCGTAAAAGACATTCCGGTTTCTAAACGAGATTTTACCGAGTCTTTGGCCATCATGTAATTGATGCTGATGTGCTTACCCACATCGCGAATGAAATCAAGGAAATTAAAATCCTTAAACCAGTCGTAATTATTGACGATCTCCGCCGAGTTGTTGCCACAGTCAAAGTCTAAAAATCGTGCCAACTGTTTTTGCACACAACTTAGGTTGTGCGCCAAAACCTCTTCCGAAAGCAAGTTTCTTTCCTTTGACTTTCCTGATGGATCGCCTACCATTCCGGTAGCACCGCCCACCAAGGCCATGGGTTTATGACCGGACCTTTGGAGGTGCACCAAAGTCATGATTTGCACCAAGCTACCAATGTGCAATGAATCTGCCGTAGGATCGAAGCCAATGTATGCAGACGTCATTTCTTTTTGCAGTTGCGCTTCCGTTCCGGGCATGATGTCGTGTATCATGCCTCTCCATTTCATTTCCTCAACAAAGTTCATCATAGGTAGATTTGTAGTCGCGTAAAAATAGCAGTTTTATTCTGTATATAAAACAACAACATTTACTTATCTTTCTGCCATGATATTAGTTACCGGAGCAACAGGTTTAATCGGTTCGCATTTGTTGTATCAAATTTGTCTAACGGAAACAAAAGTGCGCGCCCTAAAAAGAGAACGTTCAAATCTTGAAGACGTTCGAAAAACCTTTTCATACTACACAGATGAAGTTGATGCCTTGTTCAATCGGATTGAATGGGCAGATGCCGACCTTCTGGATCAGTCGGCTTTAGAGCTTGCTTTCAAGGATGTTACGCAAGTATATCACTGTGCGGGCTGGATCAGCTTCAATCCGAAACATCGATACAAAATGCTACGAAACAATGTAGACAGTACAGCTCACGTAGTAAATTTATGCTTGGCTTATGGGGTGGAAAAACTCGTTTATGTATCCTCGGTCGCAGCCCTAGGTCCTTCGGAAAACGAGAAGCCCAAAACAGAAGAAAATCTTTGGGTTGACAGCCCAAAAAACAGCCATTATGCCATCAGTAAATACCATGCTGAATTGGAGGTTTGGAGAGGAATAGAAGAAGGCTTGACGGCGGTAATCGTTAATCCTTCTATTGTATTGGGCCCTGGGAAATGGACCCAAGGAAGCTCACGAATATTCCAACAAATATGGAAAGGAATGCCTTTTTACACGACAGGGTCTAATGGCTTTGTGGATGTGAGAGATGTGGCAGATGCCATGATCCGATTGATGGACAACAAGGTGAAGTCGGAACGCTATATTTTAAATTCGGAAAACTCGACCTACCAACAAACTTTCGATTTTATCGCTGAAGCATTGGGAAAGAATAAACCTCGGCTAAAAATTACGCCCAAGCAGAGTGCCTTCTTGTGGCGCCTGGCAAAACTCATTTCTATTTTCTCGGGGAAGGCTCCTGTTTTTACGAAAGAAACTGCCGCCGCAGGAAGTAAAGTGTCCAGCTTCAGCAATGCTAAAATTAAATACTTGTTGGATTTTAAGTTCCGAGCCGTTAAAAAAAGTTGCTTTGATTTTTCTGATTTTCTTCTTAAAGATGTTGGAGAGCGGGAGCGATAGTCTCCGGTCTATTCCATCATTTGAATATTCGTTAAAACCGAGTCCATAAACCGTTCCATGATTTCAGGATCTTTTGCATAAAAAGCAAAACTCGAATCGAAAGCCAACAGGCTGTAACTTTTTGTTTCAAACAATGCGCGGTAATAATCTTGCAAACTCAAGCTGTCGGATTTTATGCCTTCCAAAAGATTTAGCTTTGCAGCAGATTCTAAAATATGCACGCCCGCCAAAGCATCTACCATCTCTGCTTCGGATAATAAATTTTTAGGCACTGATTCTGTGCGTGGTGTACACGAAGCCAGGATGCTGACAAAAAGAATAGGGACCCAATGTTTCATCATCGATCAAATTCTAGGCGCATACCACGAGTACGCTCGTCGAAAATACCGTTGTCGTACACCAAATTACCGTTAACGAATGTCTTTGTTACCGTCGACTTGAAAGTTTCTCCCTCAAAAGGAGACCAACCGCAATCGTACAAGATATTATCCTTCTCAACCTGCCAGGATTTTTCTAAATCCACAACCACCAGGTCGGCAAAGTAACCGGGTCTGATGTAACCTCTTTCCTTCAATTGGAAGCAGGTTGCGGGTGCATGACACATTTTGTTGACAATCCATTCCAAGCTGACTTTCCCTTGGTGGTAAAATTCCAGTAGAGCTACCAGTGCATGCTGTACCAGTGGGCCTCCAGAGGGTGCATTGAAATACGTATTGTCTTTTTCTTCTTGGGTGTGAGGGGCGTGATCTGTTGCGATAATATCAATACGATTGTCCAACAAAGCTTTCCATACGCCTTCGCGGTCTGATGCAGATTTTACCGCAGGATTCCATTTGATGTAGGTACCTTTTTCGTCGTAATTCGAATCGTCGAACCAGAGGTGATGCACGCAGGCTTCTGCGGTAATTCGTTTTTCTTCCAAAGGGATGTCGTTGCGAAACAATTCCGTCTCTTTTGCGGTGGAAATGTGCAATATATGCAAGCGGGTGTTGTGCTCCTTCGCCAATCGAACGGCCAAAGATGAGGACTTGTAACAGGCCTCTGCATTTCGAATGATCGGATGGTATCGAATGGGTAAATCCTCGCCGAATTCTGCTTTCATCTTCGCCGTGTTGGCTCGAATCGTGGCCTCATCTTCACAGTGGACGGCAATCAACATATCGCAGCTTGAAAAAATAGAATTTAGAACTTCTTGGTCGTCCACCAACATGTTTCCGGTGGAGGATCCCATAAAAATTTTAATGCCCGCAACACATTTCGGATCGGTTTTTAACACCTCTTCGATATTCTCATTAGAGGCGCCCATAAAAAAGGAGTAGTTCGCCAAGGAGTCTTTTGCGCCTATTTCGTATTTGTCTTCGAGAAGTTCTTGCGTTAAGGCCTGTGGATTGGTGTTGGGCATTTCCATAAACGATGTAATCCCTCCGGCTACTGCCGCCTTAGCCTCGGTGTATATACGACCTTTGTGTGTAAGACCAGGTTCTCTGAAATGTACCTGATCATCAACAACTCCGGGCATTAAAAATTTGCCGGTAAGGTCAAACACCTCTGCCTCTGCATCTTGAATGGATGCAGCGATTTTTAAAATGCGATCACCTTCTATGAGAACATCTGCAGTTTGTACGGAGCCCTCATTGATTATTTGTGCGTTTTTAAGCAGCTTTTTCATGCCTTATTACTTTGCCTATTGTTGTTTGTAGCTCACAAACAAGCTTTTCAATTTCATTTGTATGACGCCTAAAAAAGCTTCATAAAAAATTGAAGTACTCATTTTAGACTCTCCTTCCGTTCTGTCGGTAAAGATAACGGGAACTTCCTTAATCTTATACCCAAATTTCCAAGATTTAAATTTCATTTCAATCTGGAAGGCATAACCAACAAAAGTTACTTTGGAACCCAAAACATTAATGAGCACTTGCTTGCGGTAGCATTTAAATCCTGCTGTAGAATCATCTAGTGGCAAACCGGTAATGAGCTTTACATACCTCGAGGCAAAATAAGACATCATCACCCTTCCTATCGGCCAGTTGATAACGTTTACCAACCCACCTACATACCGAGAACCAATAGCCAAATCATAGCCATCGTTCGCACAAGCATCATACAGTCGAATCAGGTCATCTGGGTTGTGAGAAAAATCGCAATCCATCTCAATGAAATAATCATACGCTCGTTCTAATCCCCAACGAAACCCATGGATGTAGGCTGTCCCTAAGCCTAATTTACCGGTGCGTTCCTCTAAAAAAAGTTTCGTTGGATATTCTGATTGCAATTCCTTAACAATGGCAGCTGTACCGTCCGGTGAACCGTCGTCTACAACAAGAATGTGGTAGGCCTTTTCCAAAGAAAAAACCTTATGAAGCATCTTCGCCACATTTTCTTTTTCGTTGTAAGTAGGTATGATTATGAGCGTATCGGACATCAGTTCTTGGTTGAAAAGCAAATGTAATGGAATTTTATAAAATTCTCACACTCCCTTACCTGCAATACACAGGCGCAGGAAACACATCAAAACAAACCTGATTTTTTGGATTAGGCGATGCCTGAACCATTGGATGTAGCCTCTGAAGGTTTTACAAACCTCAGCGTGCCGTCTTTATCTTCGGCCATCAAAACCATTCCTTGTGACTCAATACCTTTTATGGTTCTCGGCGCTAAATTAACCAAAACTGAAACTTGTTCTCCAACAATTGCCTCGGGTTGGTGGTATGCTGCAATTCCAGACACCACGGTGCGAATATCTATACCGGTATCAATGGTCAGTTTGAGAAGCTTCTTGGTCTTCTTTACTTTTTCTGCCGCTGTAATCGTTCCCACACGGATGTCCATGGCTGTGAAATCCTCAAAACTTACATTCGGCTTTTGTGCTTCCACCGTTTGGTTGGCCAATTTGGTCGCTTCCAATTTGGCCCATTGGGCTTCAATCTCGGCATCTTCAATTTTTCGAAACAACAGTTCAGTCTTTTCAATTTGAGCACCAACTTGCATCAGGTCATCTGCTCCTGACTTTTCCCACAACAGCGAATCTAAGCCCAACATTTTCTTCAACTTTATTGCTGTAAATGGAATGAATGGCTCGGATACAATACTCAAATTTGCTGCAATCTGTAGGGCAACATTCATGATGGTCTGTGTTCGAGCTGCATCGGTTTTAATCCGTTTCCACGGCTCTTCATCCGCCAAATATTTATTCCCCAACCGAGCCAAATTCATCATTTCCGCCAAAGCCTCTCTAAATCGATACGATTCAATCGATTTGGCTATTTTAGCCGGGAATGCTTTCAGTTCATTCAAGACTTCTTGGTCCGATTCAGACAAAGGGCCTCGCTCTGGAACCGAGCCTTCGTAGTATTTATGGGTTAGTACCACCACCCTATTGATAAAGTTTCCGTAGATACCGACCAACTCCGAATTGTTTCGCGTCTGAAAGTCCTTCCAAGTAAAGTCATTGTCCTTGGTTTCAGGAGCCGTGGCACACAAAACATAGCGGATCACATCTTGCATGTCTGGAAAGTCTTCCAGATATTCATGCAACCAAACGGCCCAATTTTTAGAGGTTGAAATCTTGTCGCCTTCTAAATTCAAAAACTCATTAGCGGGTACGTTTTCTGGTAAAATATAATCGCCGTGAGCCTTCAACATGGATGGAAAAATCACACAGTGAAAAACGATGTTGTCTTTCCCAATGAAGTGAACCAATTTGGTGTCGTCTGACTTCCAGTAGGGCTCCCAATCTTTTTGATGATCTTTTGCCCACTGCTTGGTTGCTGAAATGTATCCGATGGGTGCATCAAACCAAACGTACAGAACTTTTCCCTCGCCGCCCTCCGCTGGAACGGGGATGCCCCAGTCCAAATCTCGGGTTACTGCTCTGGGCTGAAGACCTTGATCCAACCAAGACTTACACTGTCCGTATACGTTGGATTTCCAATCAGACTTGTGCCCGTCTAAAATCCACTCTTTCAACCAGGCTTCGTATTTATCTAAGGGTAAGAACCAGTGTTTGGTTTCTTTTAAAACGGGCTTGTTCCCGCTTAAAGCTGACTTTGGAGCGATAAGATCCGTGGCACTCAAAGAGGTTCCACATTTCTCGCATTGATCTCCATAAGCCTCTTCGTAATTGCAATGGGGGCAAGTTCCTGTAATGTATCGATCGGCCAAGAATTCGTTTTCTTTTTCGTCGTAATACTGCGCACTGGTCTTCTCTATAAAAAGGCCTTCACGGTGCAAGTGCTTGAAAAAGTCTGAAGCTGTTTCGTGGTGAACGGGGTCTGATGTACGGTGGTAAATATCAAAACTGATCCCCAATTCTTTGAATGAATCTCCAATAATCTTGTGGTATTTATCCACCACCTGCTGTGGGCTAACGCCCTCTTTCTTGGCAGATATCGTAATGGGAACACCGTGCTCATCGGAACCACAAACAAAAATGACATCCTTTTCATTCAAACGCAAAAATCTTGCATAGATATCACTGGGAATATAAACGCCCGCCAGATGACCGATATGTACCGGTCCGTTTGTATAAGGCAGTGCTGCCGTTATGGTGTATCTTTTTGCTTCTTGCGACATGAGAAAATTCTTTTGGTATGCGGAGCAAATATAAGAATTTGACTCAGGTGAATACATAATTTTTGCGCTAGTTCCATGACACCCTCAAACGATTGTGAAATGAAAAATTCCAATCGGCAGATATTACTATCTTTAGTCTCACTAAAAAATCCTTTTTCTTGAAAACAACTCAAATTCCAAAACTAAAATCCGGTGATGCGGTTGCTTTAATCTCATCGGCGCGTAACGTGCTGCCGGAAGAACTTAACTTTGCGCTGGAAATCCTGAATATATGGGGCTTGGAAGTTTGTTTTGGGGAAAATTTATTCGGACAAGATCATCAGTTTTCAGGAACCGTAGATCAAAGAACAAAAGACCTTCAATCGGCATTGGATGACGAAAACATCAAAGCCATATTCTTTGTTCGTGGAGGATACGGATCGGTACAAATTATCGACCAAATCGATTGGAGCTCCTTTCAAAAAAATCCAAAATGGTTGATTGGATTCAGCGATGTCACTGTTTTTCATGCACATGTACATCAAAATCTTCAAATCCCTACCCTGCATGCTGCCATGCCCATAACCTTTCCAAAAAACACAACCGGTGCGGTCTCTAAAATTCAACGTATTTTGTTTGACGCTCAAGTCGATTACGATATTGGCGGTCATGCATTGAATCGGCGGGGAACGGCCGAAGGAGAAGTTGTCGGAGGTAATCTATCCATACTGTACAGCCTGTTGGGCTCTAAAAGTCAAATGGATACAAAAAATAAAATACTATTTCTCGAAGATCTCGATGAGTACCTCTATCACATCGACCGGATGATGCAGGCTTTGGACAGAGCCGGAATGCTCAAAAATCTGGCAGGCTTACTTGTCGGGGGTATGAGCGATATGAACGACAACAGCATTCCTTTCGGTAAAACCGCCGAAGAAATTATTTACGATGCCGTAGCGAATTACGATTACCCTGTTGCCTTTAACTTTCCTGCCGGGCACATCGCCAACAACGAACCTATTGTTTTTGGAGAAAAAAGAATGTTAACGGTTGCAGAAAAAATAACACTCAAATAAAACATTTCAATCATAAGCCAAATGGCAAAGCACAACGAGCTCGGTAAAGCGGGCGAAAACAGCGCTGCTAAATTTCTTGCCGAAAAAAAATTCACCCTACTACATCGGAATTGGAGGCAAGGCAAATACGAAGTAGACATCATCGCTTTGGACGGAACTGTATTGGTTTTTGTGGAGGTGAAAACGCGTTCTACCTATCGTTTTGGATTTCCGGATGAATCGGTAAACGCTAAGAAAGAAAAAATGCTGGTGGAGGCCGCTGAAATTTTTCTTGAGCAAGAAAACCTCGAAAACGAAATCCGATTTGACCTCATATCCATTGTGAAAAATAACACCACTGAAAAGATCTATCATATTGTAGATGCTTTTCATGGCTAGCGCGTCGATGTCGCGCACCAATTTCCAACATTTACAAAGGTTCCGTAACGATTGCTGAGAGCTCAATACAATTCACTACTTTTGCTGCTCAAAATAAGAGAAACATGTTACGATCACATACTTGCGGAGCACTAAACATTAGCCATTTAGGAAACGATGTTACCCTGAGCGGATGGGTACAAAAATCACGTGATCTCGGAGGGATGACCTTTGTTGACTTACGTGACCGGTACGGAATTACTCAGTTGGTTTTTAATATGGAAAGCCATGAGGGCTTGTGCCAAGAAGCACGAAAACTAGGGCGCGAATTTGTTATCCAGATCAAGGGTAAGGTGATCGAACGTAGCTCAAAAAACAAAAAAATTCCTACCGGAGAAATTGAAATTCAAGTGGCAGCGTTAACGATATTAAACGCCGCCAAAACGCCGCCATTTACCATCGAGGACAATACCGATGGTGGGGATGACCTTCGTATGAAATACCGCTACCTGGATTTGCGTAGAAACCCGGTCCGAGAGAACATGATTTTACGTTCTAAAGTAGCCATTGAAACCCGAAAATATTTAGCCGACCTAGATTTTATTGAAGTAGAAACGCCTGTATTGATTAAGTCTACCCCAGAAGGCGCTCGTGACTTTGTCGTGCCAAGTCGTATGAATGAAGGTGAATTTTACGCCCTACCCCAATCTCCACAAACCTTCAAGCAATTGCTTATGGTTTCTGGCTTCGACAAGTACTTCCAAATCGTAAAATGTTTTCGTGATGAAGACTTGAGGGCCGATCGTCAGCCAGAGTTCACGCAAATTGACTGCGAGATGTCTTTCGTAGAACAAGAAGACATTCTCAATACTTTCGAAAACCTCACGCGTCACTTACTTAAGGTCGTTGTAAATGTGGAATTGGAAGATTTCCCTAGAATGACCTTCGACGAGGCCATGAGAGACTATGGAAATGACAAGCCAGACATTCGTTTCGACATGAAGTTGAAAGACATCAATTCCCTAGCTCAAAACAAAGGTTTTAAAGTCTTTGATGATGCAGAACAAGTACTTGCCATCAATGCCAAAGGCTGTGCGGGATATACAAGAAAGCAGTTGGATAAGCTTACCAATTGGGTAAAACGACCTCAAATTGGAGCCAAAGGGTTGATTTATGTAAAATGCAACGAAGACGGAACCTACAAGTCTTCGGTAGACAAATTCTTCGGTCAGGAAGATTTAGACCAATGGGCAAAAGCAACCGATGCCGAAGCAGGCGACTTGATTTTGGTGTTGAGTGGAACAGCAAATGAAGTTCGCAAGCAAATGAGTGAGTTACGCCTGGAAATGGGAGAGCAATTGGGATTGAGAGACCCAAAAGTCTTTGCTCCGCTGTGGGTGGTTGACTTCCCTCTTTTGGAATGGGACGAAGAAACCAATCGCTTCCACGCCATGCACCATCCCTTTACCTCTCCAAAACCTGAGGATCTCGACAAACTCGATACCGCTCCAGGTGACGTGAAAGCGAATGCCTACGACATGGTATTAAACGGTTCGGAAATTGGTGGTGGGTCCATTCGTATCCACGACAGAGACCTACAAAAACTCATGTTTAAGCATCTTGGGTTTTCAGATGAGGAAGCGCAAGAGCAGTTTGGCTTCTTAATGAATGCATTCGAATTCGGGGCTCCACCTCACGGAGGTTTGGCCTTTGGCCTTGACCGACTTTGTGCACTGATGGGTGGATCCGAATCGATTCGTGACTTCATTGCGTTCCCAAAAAACAACTCCGGAAGAGATGTGATGATTGATGCGCCTGCAAAAATTGATGCAATACAATTGAACGAGCTTAACTTAAACTTGAACCTCTAAAATTTACATTCTTAAAATAAAAAAGGCCACCCGAATAGGTGGCCTTTTTTTGTATGTCTAATCACAAACTACTTTGCTGCTGAAAGGTTTTCTGCAACTTTTGCCCAATCAACCACATTGAAAAATGCATTGATGTAATCCGGTCTTCTGTTTTGGTAATTTAGGTAGTAAGCATGCTCCCACACGTCAATACCCAAGATCGGTGTACCGCCACAGCCAACGCCGTTCATGATGGGGTTGTCTTGGTTTGGTGTAGAACAAACTTCCAGCTTACCCTCTTTTGCACACAACCATGCCCATCCAGAACCAAATTGTGTTGCTGCTGCATTCGAAAAGGCTTCTTTAAACCCTTCCAAAGAACCAAAGTCACGATCAATCGCTGCGGCTAAGTCTCCTGAAGGAGCTCCTCCACCGTTTGGTGACATTACATTCCAAAAAATGCTGTGATTGTAAAAACCTCCACCGTTGTTGCGAACCCCCGCAGAAAGTGTTCCTGAGGTCAAAATCTCTTCAATGGATTTTCCTTCTAAATCGGTTCCCTCAATAGCAGCATTTAACTTGCTGGTATATCCCGCATGGTGTTTTCCGTGGTGAATTTCCATGGTTCTTGCATCGATATGTGGCTCAAGCGCATCATGAGCGTATGGAAGGTCTGGTAGTTTGAATGCCATTTTTTTATTTTTTTTTGTTTATAATGATGTTACAAATATACAGAAAAAGGCCAAAATAAAAGGCTGCACTATCGGTGAATCCTTCCAAACAAAAATCTCCTGAATTGTATTGACTGAAACACAACAAAAACAAATCGATGCGGGCAGAGAAAATGAATCTTACTTAAATTCAATCCTATACCTTGTTATTTCTCAAATATCCACTAAATTAGCAGGCTCAAAAATTGAGCAATTTTCAACACCGTTAAACGTGTCGAAAAGCTTCTAACCTCCTGCTAATGGACAAATTTTCACAAATAGCATCAGGTAAAATACTGTGCAAATTGAGCCGACCTAAAGCCCGATTTTAGGATGAAAAAACTGGATTAGAAATAAAAAATGAAAGACCAACAACCTATTTATAAGGACGAATCGCAACTAAGAAGTCTCGTGAAGAGTTTCTCTTGGAGGGTGATTGCCATTACAGATACGGTTTTGATCGTGTTGCTCATCACCTGTTTGTCTGGGCAATGTGGTATCGAAGATGCTTTAGCTATCGGGCTCATTGAGTTTATCCTTAAGTTTGTGGTCTATTTCATCCACGAAAGAGTCTGGGTAAAGATTCAGTTTAACAAACGCTTTGGTAAAAATAGAACCTTATACAAAACCATTTCTTGGAGAGCTGTTGCAACCGTAATGACCTTCCTGGTGGCTGGTGCTGTTTTAGATACTTCGGACAACACCGCTTATTACATCGCAGGAATTGAAATTTTTACAAAAACACTCTTGTACTATTTCCATGAGCGCTTGTGGCTTTCACTTCCACTGGGTGGGCTGAGAATACGACTTAAAAAAATGATCTATGGAAAAAAACATCGTTAAGCACGACTATACGGTAGATCAAAACCTAAGAGGTAAGCTCAAAAAACACGGCGCTAAACTCCTTTGGTTCACGGGTCTATCAGGCTCAGGGAAATCAACCATTGCCAACCGGGTTGAACAAGTCCTTCATGAAAAAGGAGTTCACACCTACACACTGGATGGAGACAATGTTCGCAAAGGTTTAAACAACGACCTTTCGTTCCGTCCGGAAGACCGCACCGAAAACATTCGTCGCATTGCCGAAGCTGCAAACCTCATGATCGATGCCGGTTTGGTTGTATTGGCGGCCTTTGTGTCACCCTACCGAAAAGACCGCGAAAACATACGAACTGTTGTGGGTTCGGAAAATATGGTCGAAATTTACGTCAACACTTCGGTAGAAGAGTGTGAACGTAGAGACGTTAAAGGTCTTTATAAAAAAGCGCGAGCCGGTGAAATTAAAAACATGACGGGAATCTCCTCGCCCTATGAAGCTCCAACAAACCCGGAAATTGAAGTGAAAACAGAAGAATTAAATGTGGAAGAAGCCACAGAACATATTATCAACACCATATATCCAAAATTAAACCACCATGAGTAATTACATGATCAACCACTTAAGAGAGCTTGAGTCTGAAGCGATCTTTGTTATGAGAGAGGTGGCCGCCCAGTTTGAAACTCCCGTTCTTTTATTTTCAGGAGGAAAAGACTCTATATTGATGACGCATCTGGCTAAAAAAGCTTTTTACCCAGCTCGTATTCCTTTCCCACTCGTTCACATCGATACCGGACACAACTTCCCAGAAACGATTGAGTTTAGAGACAACCTGGTCAAAGAATTGGGTGTAAACTTAATTGTAGGGTCCGTTCAGGAAGCCATTGATAAAGGTCGGGCAAAAGAAGAGACGGGCGTGAATGCTTCTCGTAATTCTCTGCAAATTGTTTCCCTTTTGGACACCTTAGAAGAACACAAAATTGACGCTGCCATGGGTGGTGCCCGTAGGGATGAAGAAAAAGCAAGAGCCAAAGAACGGTTCTTCTCTCACCGGGATGAATTTGGGCAATGGGACCCTAAAAGCCAACGACCTGAACTGTGGAATTTATTCAACAGCAAAAAACACAATGGCGAACACTTTAGAGTGTTCCCTATTTCCAACTGGACCGAGATGGACGTTTGGGAATACATCAAATTGGAAAATATAAAACTCCCATCACTTTACTTCTCTCACAAAAGAGAATGTGTGATTCGAGACGGTGTCATCTTAGCCAAGTCTAAGTTCATCACCTTAAAAGAAAATGAAAAAGTCGTAGAAAAAGTCGTGAGATATCGTACTTGTGGGGACATGCCTATTACAGGTGCCGTCTACTCAGAAGCAGACACGCTGGAAAAGATCATCGAAGAAATTGCGACGACTCGTACTACGGAACGAGGAACTCGTGCCGATGACAAACGAGGGGAAACCGCAATGGAAGATCGGAAAAAAGCCGGTTATTTCTAGAATTACACAACGACGACAAAACACAAGACCATGGAAGTTCAAAACACACAACTACTCCGATTTACCACTGCTGGAAGTGTTGATGACGGAAAAAGTACACTCATAGGACGATTGTTATACGACAGTAAATCAATCTTTCAAGATCAGCTTGACGCCGTTGAGAAATCAAGCCAAATTAAAGGGTTTGACTACGTCGACCTGTCTTTACTTACCGACGGACTAAAGTCGGAACGCGAACAAGGAATTACCATCGATGTGGCCTACCGTTACTTTGCCACGCCGAAACGTAAATTCATCATTGCAGATACGCCAGGGCACATTCAGTACACCCGAAACATGGTGACGGGTGCTTCTACCGCCAATTTGGCCATCATCTTAATTGATGCCCGAAAAGGAATCTTAGAACAAACGCACCGACATGCTTTCATCGCATCGCTGCTTCAAATTCCTCACGCCATTGTTTGTGTAAACAAAATGGATTTGGTGGACTACAAGCAAGATGTGTATGATAAAATCGTTAGAGAATTCAAAGAGTTCTCTTCCAAGCTCAACATCAAAGACGTTCAGTTCATCCCTATTTCTGCGCTGGCAGGAGACAATGTGGTAAATCGTTCTGAAAACATGTCTTGGTACGAAGGAAGTACCCTGATGTACCAACTCGAACACGTACATATTGCCAGTGATTACAACCATGTAGACTGTCGTTTTCCAATCCAGTCCGTCATTCGCCCACACACCCTCGAATTTCAGGATTACAGAGGTTATGCAGGTCGTATTGACGGTGGGGTATTCAAGGCAGGCGATAAAATCAAAGTCTTACCTTCAGGCTTTACATCAACCATCAAGTCGGTTGAACTGAACGGAGAAGAAATTGAAGAAGCCTTCTCTCCAATGTCCGTAACCATGCGTTTGAACGACGAAATTGACATCAGTCGTGGCGACATGATTGTTCGTGAAAACAACAGCCCTGAAGTTACCCAAGACATTGACATCCTGGTAACCTGGATGAGTGAAAAGCCGCTACAAAGCCGAACCAAAGTATTCGTGAAACACACCACGAACGAATGCATTTCTATGGTGAAGGAAATCAAATATAAAGTTGACATCAACACGCTTCACCGAATTGAAGGCATCGATCAGATAGAAATGAACGACATTGCACGCATCTCAATCCGTGCGTCCAAGCCTTTGTTTGTGGATGCCTACGAGCGCAACCGCTACACAGGTAGTGTGATCTTAATCGACGAACAAACCAACGAAACGATTGGTGCGGGTATGATTGTTAAACACAATGTAACCGCTTGATTTCTGTAAACACAAAAATTGCGATTGAAGCTGCCTTAAAAGCAGGTATTGAGGTCCTCGAAATTTACCATTCCGGTGACTTTGAGGTGGAGACCAAAAAAGACGACTCTCCGCTAACCAAAGCTGACAAGGCTTCCCATCACATCATTTGTTCTCATTTAGAACCCAGCAACATCCCCATCCTTTCGGAAGAAGGGCAAAGCATTCCGTATGAAACGCGAAAAAAATGGGAGGCATTGTGGATTCTTGATCCGATAGACGGCACCAAGGAATTCATCAAACGAAACGGAGAGTTTACCGTAAACATCGCCTTGGTTCAAAATCAAAAACCAAGTGTTGGCGTCGTGTTTGCCCCCGTTTTGGGCGACTTGTATTTTTCTGAACAAGGGGTCGGCTCCTTCAAAGTAAAAGTAGACTTGAAAAATTACAGCGTAGACGACCTCTTGTCAAAAGCTTTAGCCTTGCCGCTGCCGCAAGAAAAACGTCCCTTCACCATTGTAGCCAGTCGCTCTCACCTATCGGAAGAAACCAAGGACTACATCGAGAAGATGAAAAAGGAACACGGTGAAGTAACTCTGATTTCAAAAGGCAGCTCCTTAAAGTTGTGCATGATGGCTGAAGGGAAAGCAGACTGTTACCCGCGCTTTGCGCCCACCATGGAATGGGACACCGCAGCAGGCCAGGCCGTGTGCGAAGCTGCAGGCTTTCAGCTCATCGACTGGGAAACAAACGCGCCCATGAAATACAATCGACCGCAATTGACCAACCGCTGGTTTGTTGTAAGCTGAGTTCTATAAAACACTCCGAATACCTGATCATAAAACCGTTTCATTGATGTGCTTTTTGCGTATATTCGATGCACCTTTACGAAGCCTTTTTTTACCGGATTTAATGACAATAAAAAGGTTGAAATTTCGTTAAAAGGCACAGGATCTAATGGAACAGCAAAAAATAGCAATTATCGGCCTCGGTTATGTCGGACTCCCTTTGGCGGTTGAGTTCGCTAAAAAATATGCTGTTGTCGGATTTGACATCCTGACAGAACGCGTCCAGGATTTGAAAAATTTCGCCGACAACACCCTACAAGTCCCTGCCGCTGCCCTTGAAACGGCCCTTTCTAAAAAAGAAAATGCAGCCGATAAGGCGCACTTATTCCTAACGTCTGATTTTGAGGAAATCGCCTCAGCAAACCTATACATCGTAACGGTTCCGACGCCGATTGATGCGAATAAAAAACCAAATCTGAATCCGCTGCGATCGGCCACCGAAATGATTGCTAAGGTTCTTAAGAAAGGCGACCTCGTCGTGTACGAATCAACCGTATATCCGGGTTGTACCGAAGAAGAATGTGTTCCGATACTGGAAAAGTCCGGACTGCAATACAACCAAGATTTTTTCTGCGGGTATTCTCCCGAACGCATCAATCCGGGGGACTCTGTAAACACCCTGACCAAAATTAAAAAGGTGACCTCAGGTTCTACCCCAAAAGCCGCTGAGCAAGTAGACCGCCTCTACAAATCCATCATCACAGCCGGAACGCATATGGCGCCGAGTATCAAGGTCGCCGAAGCCTCCAAAGCCATCGAAAATGCGCAACGAGACATCAACATTTCCTTTGTGAATGAGCTGGCCCTGATGTTTGACCGTATGGACATCGACACACACGATGTGATCGAAGCTGCTTCAACCAAGTGGAACTTCCTGCCCTTTAAACCCGGTTTGGTGGGCGGGCACTGCATTGGCGTAGACCCCTATTATCTGAAATACAAAGCAGAAACCCTAGGCTACCATCCTGCGGTGGTTTCTTCGGGAAGAAATGTAAACGACCAAATGGGCGTTTTTGTGGGGGCCAAACTCATCAAATTGATGCTTAAAGAAGGGCTGAAAATCAACCAATCAAAGATTCTTATACTCGGGATCACCTTCAAAGAAAATTGTCCGGACACCCGAAACACCAAAGTAATCGACATCTATCAAGAGCTGAGAAGCTACAACGCTGAGGTGGATGTTTACGACCCCTGGGCGAATAAAGAACAGGTGAAAAAAGACTTTGACATTGACTTGAAAGAAAGCATCGAAAATGAAAAATACAACGGAATTATATTGGCCGTAGGGCACCGTGAATTTAAGAGCCTCGATTTTAAAGACCTGTCTTCCGAAAAAGTTGTAATTTATGACACCAAAGCGATCATCGATCGAAGCTTGGTGAAAGGTAGACTGTAAGAGCCTCATGGAAAAAGAATTTTTTGCACACGAAACCGCTGTCGTCGACAGTCCCTGCGAAATTGGTAAGGGAACTAAAATATGGCATTTCAGCCACGTCATGCCCAACAGCACGATGGGGGAGCACTGCAACATCGGGCAAAATGTAGTCGTGTCCCCCGACGTTGTCTTGGGCAGAAACGTAAAGGTTCAAAACAACGTCAGCCTCTACACCGGTGTGGTTTGTGAAGATGATGTTTTTATCGGTCCTTCTGTGGTCTTTACAAACATCAGCAACCCCCGATCGGCCGTCATCAGAAAAGATCAGTACCTAAAAACCCTCATCGAAAAAGGCGCGAGTATTGGCGCCAATGCCACCGTGATCTGTGGCAACAAGATCGGTCAATTTGCACTCATAGGTGCGGGGGCCGTCGTAACCAAAAACGTTTTGCCCCATGCCCTGGTGGTTGGAAATCCTGCCCGACAGATCGGCTGGGTTGGAGAATACGGCCATCGTTTGGAATTCCAAACCAACGGCACCGCCCTATGTCCAGAAAGCGGACAAGAATACCAACTGAAAGATAACGAAGTACGGAGGATCAAGGGATGAAAATCAACTTTGCCAACTTACAGCGCGCCTACCAAGCGCATCAAAAAGATTTTGACGCCGCCCTGCAAAAAGTACTGCACAGTGCTCGGTACATCATGGGTCCGGAAGTACAAGAACTGGAGAACGAATTGAGTGCTTTCACCGGAGCAAAGCACGCCCTAAGCTGCTCTTCCGGCACCGATGCCCTCCTGCTGTCCTTAATGGCTCTGGAGGTCGGTCCAGGCGATGAAGTCATCACCACGCCCTTCAGCTTTATTTCCACCGCAGAAACCATTGCCCTCTTGGGAGCAAAACCCGTTTTTGTAGACATCGATGCGGCAAGCTACAACATCGATGCGAATCTTATCGAATCGAAAATAAGCAGCAAAACAAAAGCCCTCATTCCGGTATCCCTGTTTGGACAAGTTTCCGACATGGACGCCATCAATACCCTAGCCGAAAAACACGGCCTTACCGTCATTGAAGATGCCGCGCAAAGCTTTGGCGCCACGTACAAAGGAAAAAAAAGCTGCAATCTGTCTGCCCTGGCCTGCACCTCCTTTTTCCCTTCAAAACCCTTGGGTTGCTTTGGCGATGGCGGTGCCGTTTTCACGGATGATGATGACTTGGCTGAAAAAATAAAACGCCTGCGCCTGCACGGGCAAAGCCAGCGTTATGAACACAAGCACATTGGAATCGGCGCTCGATTGGACACCATGCAGGCATCGGTATTGCTGGTGAAATTAAAAATCTACGAGCAGGATCTCAAAAAACGCCAAGAGATTGCCGTGCAATACGATGATTTCCTCCGAAAGCATTTGGAGACCCCTAAAGTCCGTAAAGAAAACAGCTCGGCCTGGGCTCAATATTCCATCCGACTGACTTCGAGAGCTGAGGTACAAAAAAAATTAAAGGAAAAAGGAATTCCCACAGCGGTTCATTACCCAAAGCCCATGCATTTGCAAGAATGCTTCAAATACCTAAACCACCAAAAAGGAGATTTCCCTGTGAGTGAACGGGTTTCGAAAGAAATCATCAGCCTGCCCATGAATCCGTACATCAGGCCTGAAGAACAAGAATACATTTGCAACGAATTGAAAAAGCTGCTATGAAAAACTTCGCATTATTAGGCGCCTCAGGCTTTGTAGCTCCAAGACATCTGAAGGCCATCAAAGACACCGGCAATGAATTAATTGCCGCCCTAGACCCTTTTGACAGTGTGGGAATCATAGACCGCTACTTCCCCAAAGCGAACTTTTTTGTGGAGCCTGAACGCTTGGATCGCTTCTTGGAAAAACGGAAGTATGAAGACGGACTGAATCTCGATTATTTCAGCATTTGCACCCCCAACCACCTTCATGATGCGCACATTCGTATGGCACTCCGACGCGGTGCCGATGCCATTTGTGAAAAGCCCTTGGTCTTGAATCCGTGGAACCTGGATGCTCTGGAAAAAATCGAACAAGAATCGGGGAAAAAAGTATGGAACATCCTTCAACTTCGGGTGCACCCGAGCATCATCGCGCTGAAGAAAAAAGTAGATGCCGCTCCTAAAAATAAAATCTTTGATGTGGATCTCACCTACCTCACTTCCCGAGGAAATTGGTACTACACTTCCTGGAAAGGACAGGAAGAAAAATCGGGAGGCATTGCCACCAATATTGGGGTGCATTTTTACGACATGTTGGCCTGGGTGTTTGGTGCCGTGCAAAAAAACACCGTACATCTTCACAGCCACGACAGGGCTTCGGGCTATCTGGAATTTGAAAAGGCTAGGGTACGCTGGTTCTTATCCATCAATGAAGATGTGCTTCCCGAAGAAGTAAAATCCAAAGGACAGCGAACGTACCGTTCCATTAAGCTAGAAGGAGAAGAACTGGAATTCAGTTCGGGATTTACAGATTTGCACACCCGCGTTTACGAGGACATACTGGCCGGTAAAGGACAGGAATTGAATGAGGTACGCACAGCCATTGAAATTGTTCACGAAGTACGCAGCCAAAAACCCGTCGGACTGAAGGGTGATTTTCATCCTTTGGCAAGAGAAAAACAAAGCCTGCACCCT
>Ga0209504_1000196_pt1 | contig 57836 bp, 44 predicted proteins | sample COGITO_mtgs_1005_FD_184791 | JGI IMG/M metagenome (GOLD analysis project Ga0209504, IMG submission 184791) | Pelagic marine microbial communities from North Sea - COGITO_mtgs_100511 (SPAdes) (version 2) | ecosystem: Environmental > Aquatic > Marine > Epipelagic ... | reverse complement strand
GTCGAGTTTAGGGGAGTTGGATGCAGGCTTTTTTTTGAACCGCTGCTTTAGCCACGGATGCACACGGATTTACACGGATTCCAGATGACAGGGAGATGCTACGTGGGATGGTTTGTCGTCTTGACGGGGTTTACACGCTGCGCGTGAGATGAATGATAGCGGATGAATGATGGGGGATGGCTGGCTCTGACTTCTCGGATTTTATACCACCCATTCCCTCCGGTCATTGGAGACACGGGGACACGGAGTTTTGTTTTTGTCTCTACTCCGTGTCTCTGTGCCTCCAGCGATCCGGCAGCTGCCGGAGAGCGGGTGGTTGAATTGAATATCTTTGAAAATGTGTGTGTTGGGGGGATTGAATCGGCCATGGTCCGGTCTGCGTAGCATCCGGTCTTGTCGCTATGCTCGGATGGCGATTCTTTATGAGCGGTGATAAGCGGTCTCCGTCCTTCGACTAAGCTCAGGGCCTTGAGCCTGCCGAAACGGCGGAGCGGTTCTGGGACTCTGCTTTTTTAAACCGTCAGAACCCGCTGAAGCTCGACTTGGCAGCGTTTCATGGCCTGCAGTGCGTCGCCTGCTTCTTCCTTTTCGGCGGACTCCCCAGGATAAAGGAATTGAACCGCATACTGAGTAAGGAGTTGTGTATCCGCTCGAAGAGCTTCCCAAAGTGGATACCGATCTAGGCAGGCGTCTAGTAAAACTTCCAAGTCGTGAATTCGCCGAAATGGTATTTGATTTTCGATCAATACGGCTTTGATGAGCTTTTCGACACACTGTTGTGCATGAAAACAGGCGGCGTCATAATTGGGTGCGTTGCGCGCCCGATATTCACGCAGAGCCGTAGTGGCATCGCCTTCGGCTTTAATCACCCACTCTTGGCTAATGCTTGCCATACAGCACACGCCCTTCCGTGAGGGCATTCGTAATAAATGGATCGCCATCCCGCATACGTCGATTCGCCTCCAAAGGTGACTGAACCACCAGATCTAATGGGAAACGTTTTTGCACAGACTGTCTAATCTCAAGAGCTTGGCGTGAAGATTTGCCCACGAGCGGCATAATCACTAAGAGATCGACATCGGAGTCTTCGCCAGCGGAGCCCGTTGCATAGGAACCAAACAATACAATTTTTTCCGGCTTGAATTTCGTCACCAATTCTTGCGCGTAGGCTTCAATTTCTTGGTACTGTATCATTGAATTTAAGTTGTTGCTCCACTCTCAAGGGTCAAGACTGGATACTCGATGGCGGACGTGTCGCTCGGAACGAGTTTTTATTAGGTGGTCGGGCCTTGGCGGCGCTGCTGCGCCCGCACCTGAAGGAACGGGCAGACGCTTGCTTGTATCTTTAGCGCACTATTAGCGTCCATTAGTGGTTCCCAAAGCAAGTCGGTCTGCGGCTGCGCTACCGCCCTTGGTCGTTCGGGAAAATTTCCGAGACTTTCGAGCGGGCCGACTGCGGTCGGCGTTCAATAATGACTGATGACGGATCACTTATAGCTAATGGCTAGGCCGGTCGCTATGAGGTTGGTTTAGACGAGATCTCCGGGGGCGGATTCGTCTTGAGAAAGTAAGGCGCGGCTGCCCCCTAAGACTGCAAGAATCAGCGGTAGGAGCTTTTCGGCGCGGCGGCGCCAGGTGCGCAGGGTATTCAGGCGTTGGAGGCCGTGTTCCCGGCGGGTGCGGTCGGGCTCGGTGGCGAGCTCCGCTTCGATGGCATCGAGGCGCTCCGCACTGCTGGCAAGGTGGGGGCTGAACTGATCTTTAATAAAGCCGCGCACCAGGCGCTCCATCGAAAGCTCCGGTAGGTAGTGGTCTTTGCGCGAGCCAGGCACATAATGCAGCGTGATGGCGCCGAGCTGGCGGAGGGTCTTCAGACCACCGGAGACCGAACCGCGGGAAATGCCGAGCCGAATCTCCACATCGTCGAAAGTCAGAGGATCGGGGCTGCAATACAGTAGACCATAGATCTCGCCAATCGAGCGCGGGAGCCCGATCAATGCAGCCGCACGGACGAAGCTGTCGATCGTAGCGATCTCCCAAGCGGTCAGACGGACTTGTTTCCCTTCGGCAGGCATCTGAGGAGTATTACTCATTTGTCTTCGCAGTATTCAAGCTTTTTTGAACAAAATAATTGATTTGAATCAAGGGATACAAATGCGGGCTAACCTGAAGGGTGCTCGCTTTAGGCTGTGATCCGTCGTGGCGACTTCAGTCGCTCTTCAGTGGTCGGGCTACCCGGGTGCGATGTGGCAGCTGAAGCAGCCACGACGAGGATTTATGATTATGCACAATCGACTCAATCGTATCCGACTTCCTTTAGGTGGTCGGTCTGCTGCACCCGCACCTGAAGGAACGGGCATACGGTTGATAGTCTGATGGGGTCCGTCCAAGAGCGCGTTGTGCCGTGTGATCGCGGGCAGTGATGGCGGTGGGCGATGCGTCCGTATGTTTTAAGGTCGAATAGAGGAGGAAATAAGTCGCGCAACTTCAGAAACAACTTCATCCACCTCAATAATTTTATGATCCAATTTTTTCGGAAGCTCTGGAAAATCTTCGATAAGCGCCTTGGTCATAGGTGTGTTGACTGTCGCGGGCTCGACGCAATGAAGAGCGACCTTGCGTTGACTGAATTCCTTCGCCAAAACGCGCGCTGCAGCTGAAAGACCACCCTTACTGGCTGCATACATTGAAAAACCTTCGCCCGCATCATGGGCGGACTGGGAACCCAACCAGACGACACGGGCACCATCCACAAGTTGCTTTGTGCGGTAGAGATGACTCGTCACCACCATCGGGGCGACGAGATTCGTCTTAAGCGTCCGTTCCAGCAAGGGCGCACGCAGCAACATACCCGCAGCTAGGCGGCAACAACCCGCGCTCCAAACCATAGCGTTCAATGCGCCAAATTGAGGCATCGATTTAGGATCTTCCGCCCAATCCAAAATGTCTCCGCAGACAAGCTCGTGCCCACTCCCCCTCAAGCTGGTATACACACCTTCCAGCCTCTCACGGTCGCGGCCGGCTATAGTCACTTGCCAGCCCTGTTCTGCGAAGTGAACCGCCGTTGCGGCTCCAATACCTGAAGAGGCACCTGTGATTAAAATTTTCATAAGGGAAGCGCTTCCTTTAATGGAAATGAGTTCGTTGGCACTGAGTTCAAGCTAATTTTTTGATCACAACCGCTAGAGGGCCCCCTGCGGGCCAGGATGGGGAGCGAAATGGATTGCTCTGGAAGTAGACACGTATTGGGGCACAAGACTCATAGAAAGTATAGATGAAAAAAGGTTCATCGTCGATTAGTGTGAAATAGCCTCATGAAGCGGCCTTGGTAAGCGCTCTGGCTCAGGCAACGCGGTCGACACGGACTTCGACAAGCTCAGCCGAGGAAGGTCGACCCTCCGAAATGGAAATACTCAGTTCTAGGTTATTAGCGGGAAGTCGCCAGATGGGATTAGCATCGTCTGGAGGGCATGGCTCCCGCCATGCCGTGGGCGAGTGGCACTAAGAATGATCCGTAGTGGCGACTTCAGTCCTCATTCAGTCGTCTCAATCGTATCCGACTTCCTTTAGGTGGTCGGTACTTGGCTGAGCTGCTGCGCCCGCACCTGAAGGAACGGGCATACGGCTATCTTCGTCGGAGGTGAGCGGCTTCGAGGCGGAGCAGCTTGGCGGTGGCCGTGATGAGACCAACAAAGGCGATCCAGTAGGCGGGGCTGTTGAAGATGAAGTCAAGGAAGGCGTGCGCGGTGGCTGCAAGGCAACCGAGTGATAAGTAGAGAGCGGGGAGTGGGAAGAGGGTCATCACTCTTAAGGCAGAGGCCAGCATGGACAAAACGGTTAAGGCGACCAAGCCGCTGCCGATAAGGCCGTATTCGGCGACGAACTGGACGAGGTCGTTGTGGGCGTAGCGGTAGGCTCTGCGTCCGATCCAACCTTTTTTCTTATGGTAGTGGCTATAAAAGATCTCGGGGTAGTTCTGTTGGTACATGGGGAAGATGTAGCGGAAAGAACCGGCGCCCCACCCCAACCAAATGCGGTCTTGCGCCATATCCCAGGTAGCACGGGTCGAAACGGCGCGGGCATCCCGGTCGGCGTTTTCGATGGTGGCCTCGATATCGCCGAAGCGTTTGTCGATGGCCTCCAGATCGACGTAGCGGACCAGAGTGACGGCTCCGATGACGAGCAGTGCCAACGGAATGACGGCCAACCAGAATGATCGGAGGTGAGCAAGGCTTTGCAGAGCGTAGATGACAACGAGGCCGAGGAAGATCAGGCTTAGAATCGCAGCGAAGAGGATGCCCCCCCGCGAGAGCGCGAGGCCGACAGAGGTTGCGACAGTTGCAAAAAGGAGAAAACAGAGAAAATGCGGGCCACCACTCCGGCTGAGCTCGTGGGTCTTCTGAGCGTGATAGAAGAAAAGGACCCCAGCCGCGATGAGGACAAGATTAAGAAAGGCCGTACCTTGATTGCGGTAGAAGAAACTGCCCCAAAAATGTGGGTTACTGGAAGGGAAATGCCAGAGGACAGCCTCGGCTTCGGTCAGGTGCTGGAGGATCCCGACCAGCCCCATTGTCGCACCGCTGAGAAGAAAGGACCAGAGGGTGAGCAGGATAGCTTTGCGACGAGTGACACCCGCCCAAAGCCCCCAGATGAGAGTGAACGCAGCAGTGAAGCTGGCGAGGACGCGCCAGGCATTCATCGGTTGGTAGTCGGCGGTGACCGATGTGGGCAGATGAATCCCGAACGGTGCCGGGATCGCTTCGACCCACCAGCCACGCTCGTCAGCGACGACCTGTGCCGCGGGGTTGAGCGCTCCGATTAGGAGGTAGATCAGGAAGGCGAGGCTCAACCAGAAGGGGGGCCAGCGGGCCAATCGCTTGAGCGATTGGAGTGGGAAGTGGAGCGTGGAAAGTGGGGAGTTCTGATTGCCCTCTGTCCTCTGCGGGTCGAAACGGGTTCCCCGTACCGCTACAGAGTCTGCTCCCTGCTCCCTGCTCCCTGCTCCCTGCTCCCTGCGTGGCAGCGGACACAACGCCAGCGCCAGCGTCGCTACGCCCCCGGCGAGCAGGATGTGCAGACTCCAGGTGGGGATGCCGCCGAGGCCCCAGGCGGCATAGGCAAGGGTCAGACCGGCGCTCGCGGCGACGAGGTAATCACGCGTCGGCACGCGGCCTTTCACTGTGGTTGAAGCATTTATGAATCTGAGTGTGCGTATGTATCGGATCCAGAGAAAGAAAAAATTTGAACCCCAACGATGCCGAGCGGCTGTTCGAGTTCAGAGTTCGAGTGACTAGTTTTGTTTTGTGCGGTTCAACTCGAACTCCGGCCGACGTATGGAGCGAAGCTCAATTCGTCGGCCGGTATAGGCTGCGCGCTTTTTGCTCGCGGTAGTCACTAGGTTCGCTGGCTTCGGCATCGAAGTCGAGGGGACCGCCGTTGACTGCTTTCCAGCGGACAGCGGCTTTGGACCAGGCCTCTGCAGCGATATCGGAGATGAGGGCGAACTGCCTTTCTGAGAAATAATCCTTATCGGCGTATAGATGAAGGACGACTTGATCTCCGATCCGACGGGTCTCCTGCCAGAGGCGGGGAAGCTCGGCATGCGGGGTATCGGGCAGGAAAAAAGAGCGCTCGTTGCCGTTGATAGAGAGTTCGGCGCGGCAGAAGCCCATCTTTTCAAGGACAAAGCGGAAATCCGTCCAGAGGTGGCTACCGGTATCGGCACGCTCGGCTTCGACGACCAGCCAATCGCGGAGGTAGAGGGCGTTGCGCGTGTCTTGACGCGCTCGGAAGGAATCATTCAGTCGATCACGCAGGTCGGCCAGCGTGAATTGCTGCCCCCTCAAGGTGATCAGGACGACAACGAAGGCGAAGCCCATGAAGATCGGTAGGTAACGGCCCTGGTAAGCGAATGCGAGCAGACCACTGATCAGCGCGAGGAGCGAGATCGCGTAGAGAACCAGAACCGTACGCTGGTGCGAGAGCCCCGAGCGGATGAGGCGGTGGTGGATGTGCCCCCGATCCGGACGAAAGAGCGGGAGGCCATTGATCCCACGGCGAATAAGGGCGAAGGCGACGTCGGCAATGGGCAGAGCCAAGGCCATGACCGGAGCGATGAGGGCAGCGAGGATGGTGCCCTTTTCCGAATTAATCAGAGAGAGCGCAGCAATGACAAAACCGATGAGGTAGGCGCCCGAATCACCCATATAGACTTTGGCCGGCGGGAAATTATGAAATAAAAAGCCGAGAATGGCGCCGATCATGCCGAGCGCGAGAATGAAGGAGATGGCCACCCCGCCTTCAAAGGCGAGGTAAGCCAGAAGCACCATGAGCATGAGGCCGATGCCCCCAGCGAGACCGTCGAGGCCGTCGATTAAATTAATCAGGTTCATGATCGCCACGATCCAGAGGACGGTGAGCCCCATGCTGAAAAAACCAAAATCAAGAACACTGTCCGTAAAAGGAATGGCGATTTGATCGATGGAGAGCCCGCACTCGTAGGCGAGCAACGCGATAATAATCTGCGCGAGGAGTTTAACCTTGGCACCAAGCGGGTGGAAATCGTCGATCAATCCCAGCAAAAAGGAAGCCGCTGCCCCCATAAAGATACCGTAGTGGATGAGGGATTTATTATCCCTCGAATCCAGAAAGAAAAAGCAGAGCAGGTAGGTCAGGGCGAAGCCCACGATGATGCCCAGGCCACCTATCCGCGGAATGACCCCAGTATGCGTATGGTGGTGTTGCGGCGAGGATTCACCCCCCTGCCCCAAGCCGCCCGACCAGCACAGATGGATGATCAACCACGAACTGAGGCAACCGAGAAGGAGAAAAAAGAGACTTGGGAAAAGCATTTTATGAAAAGCTGAAAGGATATGACTTGGGCCGGACTTTGGAGATTATGGTCAGAAAGATCGACGAGAACTTTTCGCCTTCTTTATGGGGAGGGGGTTGTAATTGATTCTCAGCGATGCCGCAATCTTCTTCTAAGCGCTCAAACCACAACATTGCGCTCGTCGGCTTCCTATAGTAAGACATCCAACTTAGAGGGCGGATCGGCGTGGCTGCGGCTGACGCTACGGAGGTCGTCCCTCGGGGTGTAAGTTACACAATAATCACTCTTAGTACTCGCGCCTAGGGGAAATCTCAGCTTCCTATGCGAAGTGGAAAATATTCAAGCACCCCCCATCCTCCAAGAAACGGACACAAACGAAGCAGCCAACTGGCGTCAAATCGTCCGTAAATACCAGCAGCCTTGTTTAAAAAAGAGCCTCTGGCAGCTCACCAACTCGATGGGTCCTTACCTAGCGCTGTGGGTGGTCATGTATTATACCGTTTCGTTTTCGTGGCCGCTCACCTTGGGATTGGCCGCATTGGCGGCGCTTTTTCTGGTGCGTGTCTTCATTATTTTCCACGACTGTGGGCATGGCTCTTTCTTTAAGTCAAAAAGCGCTAATAAAACAGTCGGCTTTATCGCGGGGCTCATGACGCTCACCCCCTACCGTCATTGGACTTGGCAACACGCGGTGCACCACGGCACATCGGGCAATCTCGACCAACGTGGCATCGGTGACGTCTGGACGATGACGGTGAAGGAATATAAAGCTGCGCCGCTTTGGCTCAAGCTACAGTATCGCCTCACGCGAAACCCCTTGATCCTGTTTTTCTTCGGTCCCCTCGGCTTGTTCATCATTTATCAACGCTTTAGCTACAAAAACGCCAGTCGGCGCGACAAGTTGGATGTGTATAAGATGAACGCCGCTATCGCCGTTTATACTATCGCAATGAGCTTCATCTTCGGCTTCTGGAATTTCATAATACTGCAACTGGTGGTGACCTCCGTTTCCGGCAGCGCGGGCATTTGGCTTTTCTATGTGCAGCATCAGTTTGAAGACACCTACTGGCGCAGCGGCGAAGATTGGGACTACACGGACTCCGCGATGCAGGGGAGCTCGTTCTATCGACTGCCCGCAGTGCTCAACTGGTTTTCCGGAAACATCGGCTACCACCACATCCACCACTTGAGCTCGCGTATCCCCAACTACAATTTAAAAGCATGCCATGAATCGGAGCCCTTTTTCCAGCAAGTGCCCGTGTTGACCTTGCGGACCAGCCTCCGTTCGCTGAGCTTGCGCCTCTGGGACGAAGACGCCGGCAAACTCGTCGGTTACGCCGCGCTGCGGCGGTAGGGATCCGAAGACGCAGGCCACGTAGCCGAATTCGTGAGAATTTGGGCGTCCGGAAACTGGCCAGCCATGACAGCCCAAAGTGCTCGCTAAAGCGTCGCACTACGTAGTGCGCTGCTTCAGCAAGCGCTCCGGGTGCCCGACGAACCGACACGCCCAAACCTCATCCAAACAATACGATTTCCCCAATAGCCACACCACGTAGCCGAATTCGTAAGAATTTGGCCGTCCGGAAACTGGCCAGCCATGACAGCCCAAAGTGCTCGCTGAAGCGTCGCACTACGTAGCGCGCTGCTTCAGCAAGCGCTCTGGGGACCCGACGAACCGACACGCCCAAACTCATCCAAACAATACGATTCCCCAATAGCCACACCACGTAGCCGAATTCGTAAGAATTTGGCCGTCCGCCCACGCAGACCCTACCCTATAAAAAATCCCGCATCACCTCATGCAAGACCGGCCGGATGGCTGCGGCCAGAGCCGGATTTGCGTAGGCGACCCAACTGACCGGGGTGGTCGTGTCGAGCGGGCAGTCCAGTGGCTGCCCATTGGGCTGTTCGATGACGCAGCCGGCCTCTTGCAGAATGAGCGCGGTGGCCACATCGTATGGATGGCAGGCAAGATTTGAGAGGATGCCGAGCTTTTTAAAGGCCTCGGGGCGCAGATCCGCGATGAAGCGGTCGTGCCCGGCCAAGATTTCGTAGAACTGGCCGCCAGTGGAAATGTATTGATCATTAAAAACAAGGGGCGAAGGCGAATCGGGCTGACCGTAGAGGCGCTCCCAGAGCTGTTCTTCGACCTGACTAAGAAGAGTCAATCCCGCAGGGAAGAAGCGGCTGACCGTGCCGAAGGCATGACGCACTTCGTGAGCCGTGCTGGGTAGCAGATCGATTGATTGACGGGCAAACTGGCCCCGCACATCAATCGCCTCGGCGCGAACGCCGCCCCCGCGGATAGCGCTGACTTGATCGGCGCGCCATTGCCGGGAGGTCGGGATCTCAGTCATCACCGCCACCTCGATATCGCCCAAAGTATTGGCCTCACCACGCTGCGGTGCAAGCCCCGCCAGAATCCACGCGGGGCGCTTATCATACATAATGCCACGCGTGCCGTCGATTGGATCGATGATGCACTTGAGCAAGGTTTCAGAGACTTTCGTGCCCGCGGGAAAAGTCAGCTCGGCTCCGTCTTCGAGGCCTTCCATCACAATCTCGATCGGCCACTGCGCCGGCCACTGCGCGGTCAACCAGTCGACTATGGTAGCCTCGGCCACCCGATCGATCGCGTAGATCGTATCGGCAGCCGTCTCTTCAGAAACCGCCGCCAGCGCTTGGGTGGTGCAGGCCGCACGCTCCGCAAGGATGGCTTGCAGAATCGCCTCCTCCATCTCGCAGATCAGTTCACGGATCGTCTCTTGGTGCTCCATCCGCTCAATAGAGGGCGAGGCCTGTGGCTGAGTCAAGAGGCATGGAACCCAGACGCTGGACTGAGCTTCAGGTTTGCGGTCGGCAATGGAAGCACACTCCAAAGGGCAAGGTGCCATTTTAAGCACGGGGTCAGGCGGCCACCTAAAGGAAGCCGCATACGTAGGTCCGCTCCTTTAGGTGCGGGACGCGTTCCGGCAGCTGTTGCGGTTTGTGTCCCCACAGTGGATTTAATGGCGCCCCAAAGTGCAAGTTCCCGACATGAAACCTTGACCTGGGCCAGTGGAGATCAAAATTCCACCTTGCCGTGAGGGCAAGGCGCGGTCAGCCACGATGCGCGGCACTGCGGGAGCAGTGCCCTCCAGATGACAGATATGGAACTATACGCTAATAGAGACCCATTCCGCAAAGCACTTGCAGCTTGGTATGCCGGGGCTCAGCGGCCGCTGCCTTGGCGCACGGAGCCGAGCCTTTACCGCACCGTCGTGTCCGAGTTGATGGCGCAGCAGACTCAGATCAAAACCATGCTGCCCTACTTTGCGCGTTGGATGGAGCGCTTTCCCGACTTTGAGAGTCTGGCCAGTGCGCCGGCCGAGGACGTGCTCAAACACTGGGAGGGGCTTGGCTACTACAGCCGGGCGCGCAACTTGCACAAACTCGCGCAGACCTATGTTACGCTGAAACAGAAGCCACGCAACCGCGAGGAATGGCAGCAACTGCCCGGCATCGGTCCCTACACCTCCGCCGCGATCAGCTCCATCGCCCTAGGACAACCCGCCGCGGTGGTCGATGGCAACGTGGTGCGCATCCTCGCGCGTCTGACCGATGATGCGCGGACTTTTAAAAGCAACGGCGAGGCAGTCAAAGCCCTCACAGCGACCGCTGAGGAAGTACTCGATACAAAAAACCCCGGCGACCACAACCAAGCCATGATGGAACTAGGCGCGACCGTCTGCCTGAAGAGCAAACCCCTCTGCACCGTCTGCCCCGTGGCTCAATTTTGCGCCGCCTGCCGAAAGAGCAGCCAAGCAATACGCCCTAGAATCGAGCGCAAGGCCAGCGTGCAGGTCGAGATCGACCGCGCGTGGATTGTGCAGAAGCGCCAAGTCCTGCTCCACCGCATCCCCGAGGGCGCCGGGCAACTGGCCGGACAATACGAGCTACCCGAACTGGAGACCGTCGCGGCCACCGGATCAGAGAAGCGACTGCTGGCGCGCAAGTCACGCTCGATCACCCACCGCCGGATCAAGGAACATATCTACGCAATACAATTCAATGGCGCCACCGATCCGAGTTTAAAATGGGTCGCGTTCTCGGCACTCGAACACATCACCCTATCCGGGCCGCATCGCCGCTGGGTTAATGAGCTACTCGCCAAGCTTGACTAGAGTAGACTAACTCTTGAGTTTACAGGTATTAAGTCCGTCAACCTCTATCCGCACCAGAGTTGATCGACCGAGCAATGCGTCGCCATGCTTTTAAAGAATTATCGTTTCTCTAGCTCCATGCCTATGCCCAAACCAAAAAAGTGGACAGCCGACGATTTCGAAATTCGCACCTCTACGATTGAGGGTGCGGGGCAGGGACTCTTCGCGAAGCAGCGTATCCAGGAAGAGGATACGATCGGCTACTACACCGGCGAGGTGATTACGGAGAAGGCGTTCCATGATCCAGACCGGCCATTTTCCGCCTACGTGCTCTGGGTCAGCCGCCAACACATTATCATCGGCGAGGGCCCCTTATCGAACTACACCCGCTACATCAACCACAGCGACGAACCCAACGCCTTCCTCGTCGTATCCAGCCGCTGGAAGAGCGCCCGCTTCGAAGCCCTCCGCGAGATCGAACCCGGCGAGGAAATCTTTTTTAATTACGGCGAAGACTACTGGGAGTCGCCGGCGGAGTCCTAGAGCATTTCCATGAATTATAGGCACACTGGCTGGATCGATTTTTGTGTCCAGCAAGACGGTTGGAAGAGAGGCGGTTCGAGAACCGTGCTCTTCCGACTAACGCCGCTGGGCACAAATATCGCCCAGTCCCGTAGGGATGAGGCAGAAGCTGGAGTTCGCGGCGTTGCTGGCTCAGGCACGTATTTCAATACGCTCCTGGGCCAGCGCCTTGCTCTGCTCCAGATTCTGCTCTCACCAGTGTGTCTATAATTCATGGAACTGCTCTAAAGCACACTCTGTGTGGGGGTGCCTGTGCCCTGGCAGAACTCGATAGCGGGCCCCTCGTAGAGGAGTTCGCCGCCGCCCTGCCCGCCTTCGGGGCCGAGTTCGACGATCCAATCGGCGAGACGAATAACATCGAGGTCGTGCTCGATGATAAGGATGGTGTTGCCCGCATCGCGGAGCTTGAAAAGCAGATCCATCAGGCGCTGGATGTCGAGCCAGTGCAGACCAGTGGTCGGCTCGTCGAGTATGTAGAGCGTCTCTCCCTGTTGACGTTTGCTCAGCTCTAACGAAAGTTTGATCCGCTGTGCCTCACCCCCGGAGAGCGTCGTAGCGGGCTGACCGAGCTTGATATAGCCCAGGCCCACATCCGTCAGGGTTTGCAACTTCTCGGCGATGCGCGGCTGTTTACCAAAGACCGCCAGGGCCTCGTCAACACTCATCTCGAGGACATCCGCGATGCTGTAGCCCTTGAAACGCACGTCGAGCGTCTCGCGGTTGTAGCGGCGTCCCTGGCAGCTGGGGCATTCGCTATAGACGTCGGCCATGAACTGCATGTCGAGTTTGATCACGCCGTCGCCCTTGCAACGCTCGCAGCGCCCGCCGCTGACATTAAAACTGAAACGGTTGCGCTGATAGCCACGTATTTTAGCCAGCGAGCATTTAGCGAAGAGGTCGCGCAATTGGTCAAAGAGCTTAGTGAAGGTAGCCGGATTCGAGCGAGGACTGCGGCCGATTGGTGACTGATCCACTTGAATGACCGACAGGAAATGATCCAGGCCCGAAATCCGGCCGTGCTTGCCGGGGATCGTCTTGGCCCGATTCAGTTTCAAGGCGGCCGCCTTGGCCAGGATGTCGTTAACCAAGGTACTCTTACCCGACCCTGAGATGCCGCAGACGACTGTCAGCAGACCAGCCGGAAAGCGCACATCGATATTTTTGAGATTGTTGGCGCAGGCCCCTTGAATGGTCAGCCAGTCAACCTTAGGGCGCAGAGTGGCGGCGTTTTTTTCGACGCGGGCCTGCCCGCAAAGAAACATTCCCGAGCGGCTGCGTTGACTCTGAAAAGAGCCCTGAGGGTCGCCCTGGTAGATAAGTTCGCCGCCCTCGACACCCGCACCGGGGCCCAGCTCGATCAGATGGTCGGCGGCGAGCATCGTCTCGGCATCGTGCTCGACCACGACGACGGAGTTGCCCCGCTCGCGCAAGCCGGTGAGGGTTTGAATGAGGCGGCGGTTATCGATCGGGTGTAGGCCGATGCTCGGCTCGTCCAGTAGATAGACCACGCCGACAAGCGACATACCCAGCTGCGTGGCCAGTCGGACTCGCTGCGCCTCGCCGCCGCTCAAGCTGGCGTAGGCCCGGTTCAGCGTGAGGTAGCTGAGGCCGACCTCGTTAAGAAAAGCCAAGCGCGAGCCAAGGCCACGCACCGCATCGCTAACCGAGGCGTAGGCTGGATTCGATTCAAGCGTATGAACGAAGCCTTCCGCCTCCTGCAGAGACATGGCCAGCAGGTCGGTAATGGACCGGCCTTCGATCAGCACGCTCAGGCTGGCCTTGCGAAGGCGGCGGCCTTCGCAGGTTTCGCAACGACTGCTGGTTTGATAGGCCATGAGGCGTGCGCGCAGACCGTCGCTCGTGGTGGTGCGGCGGATATTTTCAAGGTCGGCCAAGACACCCTCGAAATGCATCGGTTCAGGCTGGGCCTTGCCCCCTTTCAGCTTGAAGCAGAAAAGCCGTTCGCCCGCGCCGTGGAGGATTTGCCTGCGCACCTCCGGTTCGAGTTCATCCCACGGCTGATCCGGATCGAAAGGCAGCTGCTCGGCCAGTTGTTTAAGAATGGCGTTGTGCCGGATGATCATCAGCTTGGAGCCGAGGCGCCATGGTTTGATCGCGCCCTTCTTCACACTAATCGTCGGGTCCGGCACGATGAGCTCAGGCTGAAACTGCAAGGTCTCGCCGAGGCCCCCGCAGGCGGGGCAAGCGCCTTCCGCGTGATTCCACGAAAAGTGCCGGGGCGAGACACGCTCGTAGACGTCGCCGCAATTCACGCATGCCAGTCGATTGCTGAGCGGCAGTTCGCGCCAGCCGCCCGCTTCTTCGATCAAAATAAGAGCGCGGTCTTCCCCCTCGCTGAACGCGAGATCGAGGGAGTCGGCGAGGCGACTGCGCTGGTCAGGCTTAAGCACGACCCGGTCGACCACAATCTCGACAGTGATCTCCGACGCTTTGGAATCGATCAAGTCCGACTCGTCGAGGCGGCGGATCTCGCCGTTTAGCCGCACGCGCTGAAAGCCCCGCTGCTGGAGACGGGGCAACTCTTCACGGAGGATGGAAGGCTTGGCCGTGATCCAAGGCGCGAGGATCATGAGTCGGCTCCCTTCCGGCTCGGCGTAGAGGCGGGTCAGACAGTCATCCATCGAGCGGCGTTCAATGATGCCACCGTCCTTCGGACAATACGGCGTGCCGCAGACCGCCCAGAGCACACGGGCGAAATCGGCAATCTCGGTAACGGTGGCCACCGTGCTGCGCGGGTTGCCCCCGCCGCCGCTTCGCTGCTCCAGCGCGATGACCGGCGAGAGCCCCTGAATGTAATCAACATCCGGCCGCGGGATTTGCTCCAGCACCATGCGCGCCTTAGTCGACAGACTGTCAATGTATTTACGGTAGCCCTCTGCGTAAATGGTGTCGAATGCCAGTGAGGATTTGCCCGATCCACTGACCCCAGTAATGACCACGAGCTGATTACGCGGGATATCGACGCTAATGTTTTTTAAGTTATGTTCGCGTGCTCCTTTTACGGAAATCGAATTGGACAGCAGTGCGTCGGTGTTACTCATACATCAAGGAAAGCGATGCTTATATATGAGATCGCAGCAGCGTGCAAGCTCCCTCGGGATAAAGTTACAAAACAGCGAATTTACGTTGTCAGCACGGGGTGTTTGTTTATATTTATAGGAATCATATGAGCAAAAACAAACTACCGATCCTCTACATCAAATCCGGTTGCCCCTGGTGCCGGGAAGCCCTCTCCTTCTTCAACTCCCAAGGCGTCGCACTGGACGTGCGTGATGTAAACGACAACCCGAAGGATATGGACGCGATGGTCGCCCTGAGCGGACAGACTAAGGCGCCGACCTTTGTCTATGAGGATTTCCTGGTAGCCGACTTCGACGTCAATGAATTCCTCGCCGAGCTCAACGAATTTCCCGGCATCCGCAAGAAGCTCGGCATTTGCGACGACGAGAATTAATTTTCATAGCGGGACGCTTTCCAGGCTTGAGCCAAGTCGAAGGCAGCGAGCTGCTCCAAGAATGAAGAGCCCTTGCTAAAGCTGCGGGCACCCATAAAAAAAGGCGCTTCTCTTACGGAAGCGCCTTTTGTTTGTGTGTTTGTTTAAATGACTTGAATTACTTGGCGTCGACCCAGCGGGCAATGCTGAGGACCGTCCATTGCTCTTCGTTGCCACCAATCTTGGTGGTGACGGTCGCGCCGGGCTCTTTGCCGAGGAGGGCTTGCGCGAGCGGGGTCTTATAGGAGAGCACATCGTTGTCAGGATCACTGTCCCAAGCACCGAGGATGGAGTAGCGCTGCGTGTTGCCGCTGGAACCTTCCTTCAGTTCGACGATACTACCGATACTGACGTTTTCGACCGTCGCATCGGTGAAGTCCGTCACACGGGCGCGGGAGAGGTCGACTTCCAGCTCGTTCTTACGCGAGAGGAGCAGATCCTGGTCCTGGCGAGCCATCTTATACTCGGAATTTTCCTTCAAGTCACCATGATCGCGGGCGACCTGGATCGCCAGTTTGTTCTCGGGGATCTTCTTGGAGATAAGTTCTTCGTATTCGGACTTCGCGGCATTGAAGCTTTCCTGCGAGACGATGAGCGCTTCCTCCTCGGACGTTTCAGCAGCTTGACCGGCGAGCAAGCTCTGCACGGAAGGGAACTGCTTGATGAAACGGGCGAGCAGCGACTTTTTGGTCAAATCCTCGAAGCCCTGATTCAGCAGCAAAGTTTGCGCGAGGTCATTGGCTGTCTCGACATTGGCTGTGGAGAGCAAGTCCGGAATGAGTGTGGTATCGTCGCTCAGCAAGTCGGCCAGCGGGATGCGACGGGTGCTTGCATTTTGGAGCGCTTCGTAATCGATCGCGTAGAACATCGCAGCGAGGAGGCGTGGCGTGACGAGCGGCTCGATGATGCTGTTGTATTTCTTGGATGCGCGGTTTTTGACCACCCAGAATAGAAGGGGGCCTTTGATTGTTTGTTCCTTCAGCCAGCGGTCGAGACAGTAGCGAATGCGTTCTTCCATCTCGTGTTCAAGCATGAAGTTGATACACTCACTGGTGAATTTGCCGCTGGAATTACGCAGCAGGTCTTCGACCATCGACTGCCATTTGTCCGGATAGGTGCGGCTGATGAGGTCCAGGTAGCGTTTGAAGTATTGGGCCGGTAAGTGGGCCGCCAGCTCGGAGTAGTCGTTCGTCGCATCGAGAATCGATGCAGAGGACGGCTCCAGTGATTCGACATCTTCGTGCAAGTCACGCGCCAGATTGTTGCGTACCCAGACGCCGTGTAAACGGTCGGCCTGGCTGAGGCTCTTGGCGTGCGCAATCGCTTCGGTCAACTCTTCGAGGATGGCCGGCATCTCTTCGCGGATGACGGAGATATTCTCGGAGAGCGCATAGAGTTTTTCGCCGAGTTCGATTTTTTGCTTCGAATTCTTGGTCGCATGGAACTGCTCCAGGATCTCGTCCTCGGGCTTCACGGGCTCGTCGCGGAAGATGTAAGGATCCGTCTTCTTTAGTGGCACACCGATGCGGGGGTCTTTGACCAGCACCTTCTTAGTGGCGGTCCACCATTTCTTGTATTTGATCGGGCCGATCACACGGGCGAGCAGACGCTCGATCTCGGACGCCATCATGGCTTGATCGTCGCTGGCGGCAATGATCTCGCAGATCAGGTCGGCAGGCTTCTTTTTGATCATCTCTTCAATCAGATCCGGCTCCGTGCGGGAGCGCACAAGGATATCGTTCGGCTTGAGGATATCGAGTTTATCCACGCAGAAAGCGGGCGCCATGGCATGACCGTCTTTACCATCTTCAAAGTCGATGATCAGGCGGTCGTCGGCTGCGTTATAGTCCACGATTTTGCCGAAACCCCAGCTGCGGTGCAGGCAGTAGTTGCCGGGCACCATGGCTTCGAGTTTCGCACGGTGCGGAACCAGTTTCGGATTCTTTTCGATGAGAGCGTCTATGGCCTCTTTATTCATAATGATTGCTTGTCTTAGTCGTAAACGTTCCACTATGGACAGTTTCTACGCCAATGAGAAGTATTAAGTTTAGCTTATCCAGAAAGTCCACTTCGGGCTGGGAAGCGGCTGTACTGTTGACGGAAGCCTATCTGACGGGCGATCAAAAGGCCGACCAGCTACTCGATGGGCTCCCGGAAGATTTTATAGGCGACCGCCGCGCCGCCTGCCAATCTCTTTTTCTCGGTGCCTTGCGGCACGGACACCGTAGCCGCGCCGCCCTCAAGGGGCTGATGCGAAAGAAAGCCAAGCCCGGGGTCGAAGCGATCCTGCTGGTCACCGGCTACGAACTGCTGGACGCGGAGAGCGAGCGGTATCCAAAGATCATCCACCATGCGGTGGAATGCAGCAAAGCGCTGGTCAACCGCTTCGAGCAGGGCTTTCTCAATGCGGTTTTACGCAAACTGCCGGACGCACTCGGCCAGATCGTCCCCGGCACAGCACCGGCCGCCTACTTCAGCCACCCCGACTGGCTTGTGGCGCGCTGGCAAAAAGAATTTCCCGGCAGCTACACTCGCTTGCTGGAGTGGAACCAAGGTATCCCCACGACCTATCTGAAAATCTACGATCCCAAGATCGAGCGCCCCGCCGGGCTGGAGGCCACGGACTGGCCGCAGTTTTACAAAATCAGCGGACACGTTTCCTGGAAGGACGACCTCCTCCCCCTACTCAATCAGGGCAACGCCTATATTAAAGACCCCTCCACCCGCCTCGCGCCCGGCCTGCTCGCGCCGCAGCCTGGGGAATCGGTACTCGACCTCTGCGCCGCCCCTGGGGGCAAGGCCTACGACATGGCGCACGCGATGGAAGGCCGCGGCCAGATCATCGCCGTCGATCTGCCAGGCAAGCGCATCGGCCGCCTCCAGCAGAATCTCGACTCATTGCAATCCCCAGACTTGATCTGCAGGATCATCGAATCCGACCTGCTGGAGCTCAGCGCCGACACATTTGAAGCGCACAAACTGCCGACCGCATACGATGCCGTCATGCTCGACGCTCCCTGCTCCAACACAGGCGTGGTTCAGCGCCGGACAGATGTCAAATGGCGCCTCCAAGCGAAGGACATCGAAGCCTGCGCACAGCTCCAGCTCCAACTGCTTCATTCCGCCGCCCGCTTCGTGCGCCCGGGCGGACGCCTTGTTTACAGCACCTGCAGTATCGAAGAAGCCGAAAACCGCGCAGTGGTGGACGCATTTTTAGCCTCGAAATCCGGCAGCAAGTTCCGACTGGAAGCCTCGGAAATCAGCTACCCCTGGGAGACCGGCCATGACGGCGCGGGGGCGTTTTTGCTGCAGCGGACTTAAGTACTTCATTCTTTTTTTCACAACCGCTCCGCTAGAGGGCCCTGCGGGCGAGGATAGGGAGGTGGGTTTAAATTCTTTCTGTAGATCAAGCTGTGACACTACAGATCCCGGAGCCGGCATCAACGGCCCGCGGACGCGACAGAGCGCGTCCCTCCGGAAAAGACTGATCATGATTCCATGACACGCCCAGCCGCCTTGAGAGGGTAGATAACCCCCGACTTACTTCTTCATTTCCGCCCGCGCGTTTTCGTAGGCGTGGAGCGCGCACTGCGAGCAGGCGATGCGGACGTCGGCAAAGAAATCGTTGCCCTTATCATCGACCAGGATGTAGGCAGGAAAATCCTCCACTTCGATCTTCCAAATAGCCTCCATCCCGAGTTCGGGATATTCAAGCACTTCGACATTCTTGATATTGTGCTCAGCCAGCAAGGCAGCGGGGCCACCAATTGAGCCGAGGTAAAATCCGCCGAACTCTTTGCAAGCATCCGTAACTTGCTGCGAGCGGTTGCCCTTGGCCAGCATGATCATGGAGCCACCTTCGGCCTGGAAGGGTTGCACGTAGCTGTCCATCCGCCCCGCGGTGGTGGGGCCGAAGGATCCCGACGGTTTACCCGCCGGCGTCTTGGCCGGGCCGGCGTAATAGACAGGGTGGTTTTTAAAATAGTCGGGCATGCCTTCGCCCCGATCCAGACGCTCCTGAATCTTGGCGTGAGCGATATCGCGCGCCACCACAATGGTGCCGCTCAGTGAAAGCGGTGTGGCCACGGGATATTGACTGAGCTCGGCCAGGATGTCCCGCATCGGGCGGTTCAGATCGATAGCGACGGGATCCTTCGGCTTAGCGATGGCACCCTCCGCGGGGATGAAGCGGCCCGGGTTTTCTTCCAGTTGCTCCAGCCAGACGCCGTCCTTGTCGATCCGCGCCTTAGCATTGCGGTCGGCCGAGCAGGAAACGCCGAGACCGACCGGGCAGGAAGCGCCGTGGCGCGGCAGGCGGACAACGCGGATATCGAGGGCAAAGTATTTGCCACCGAACTGTGCGCCGTAACCCATCTGACGCGTGTATTCGAGCAATTTGGCCTCGAGCGCGGTGTCGCGGAAGGCTTGGCCGTGCTCATTGCCCTCAGTGGGCAACTCGTCATAGTATTTAGTCGAGGCCAGCTTGACCGTCTTCAGGCAAGTCTCGGCCGAAGTGCCCCCGATGACGAAAGCGATGTGATACGGTGGGCAAGCGGAGGTACCCAGCGTCCCCATCTTTTCGATACAGAATTTCTCCAGGTTAGCTGGGTTGAGCAAGGCTTTGGTTTCCTGGTAGAAAAAGGTCTTGTTCGCTGAACCCCCACCCTTGGCGACGAAGAGAAACTCGTAGCTATCGCCATCAGTTGCGAGCAGGTCGATTTGGGCGGGGAGGTTAGTGCCCGTGTTGGACTCCTCATACATGGAGAGCGGTGCCATCTGCGAATAGCGAAGGTTCTCGCGGGTGTAGGTGTTGTAGATACCCTTGGCTAGGGCAGCCTCGTCGCCCCCACCCGTCCAAACAGCTTGGCCTTTTTTCCCGAGGATGATCGCGGTGCCAGTGTCCTGGCAGAACGGGAGCACACCATGCGCCGAGACCTCGGCATTGCGCAGCATCGTTAGCGCGATGGTGCGATCGTTCTCAGTCGCTTCCGGATCGTCAAGGATGGCCGCCACTTTTTCAAGGTGCTCCGTGCGCAGCTTAAAGGCAATGTCCTTCATGGCCGACTCCGCCAAGTAGGTCAGCGCACGGGGATCGACTTTAAGGACCGACTCGCCACCGAAGTCGACCGTCTCGACAAAGTCCTTCGTCAGCAGGCGATACTGCGTCTTATCCTTCCCCAAGGGAAATTGCTTTTGGTAGTAGAACTCAGGTGTGGGCTTGGCCATAATTTAAGTCTCTAATTTAGATGAAATTCAGAATAAGAACTACTACTAGGTAGTTTGCAAGTCTGTGACAAGACAAGATTCGTAAATTGTAAACCATGGATGCACAGGTATGCGGTCCATACGTGGTTAAACTAGAACCGAGTCCAGGCATGTAGACCGACTACTCAATTCCACTTTCGAGGAGGGCGGGGACTTGCCGGATCAGTTGATCCCGGGGGATTTCGGCTTCATTACCATTGCCGAGGTCGCGGACTTTAACCGCACTGCGCTCCAGCTCTTCGCTGCCATAGATCAGGGCGAAGCGGGCACCGGACTGGTTGGCTGCTTTGAATTGCTTACCGAAACCGGAATCCTTGAGCGGATACTCTACTTGGTAACCCAGTGCTCGGAGTTGGGCGGCATCGCCGAGGGCGGCGTCGCGCTCATCGGCACCGCCAATAATGGCGATGAATTCCGGGCGCTGCATGTATGCCGGCATGAGTGACTTACCATCGAGCAGGTCGGCCAGAGTGACATCGCCCATTGCAAAACCCACGGCAGGGATATCGGGACCGCCGAGCTTCTGAACAAGGGCATCGTAGCGCCCACCGCCCGCCAAGGCACGGCCTTCGCCGCTCGCTTCAAAGGCCTCGAAGACGAAGCCCGTGTAGTAAGCGAGCCCCCGAACGATCCCCAGGTCGATCTGGATAAACTCCCCTGCCCCGGCCGCCTTGAGATGGCGCAAGAGCTTTTCCCAGTTCCCGATGCGGGCTTTCGCTTGATCGGCGAGGTCGCCCTCAAGCGGCAGATTCAATATGTATGCGCGGAGCGTCTCGAAATCGCGAATGGCAATGACCTCTTCGATACGCGAGAGGAAATCCTCTGCATCCTCGCCCATGACAGAGCTCAGCCTTTCGACCGTCTTGGCGCGTTCCGTGCGTTCCAACTTGTCAATGATGCTAAGCACGGTGGCACTCCCGGCCTCGTCGAGCCCTTCGGCGGCCAACATGAGCAGCCAAAGATCACGGTCACTCAGGCGCACCTTAAAATCGTTGGAACCTAAGCCGAAAGCTTGCAGCGCCTGAGTCAGTAAGCAGATAAGCTCGGCATCTGCCGAAGGGCCCGGCTCGCCAAAGATATCGACGTTGAATTGGTAGAAGGCGCGCAGACGGCCTTTCTGCGGGCGCTCGTAGCGATAATTTTCGCCGATATTGAACCACTTAACCGGGCGCTTCAGGCTATTCGCCTTGGCTCCGATCAGGCGTGCGAGTGAAGGCGTCAACTCCGGGCGCAATGCGACAGCCCGGCCTCCGCGATCCTCGAAGTTGAACAACTGGCCGACGATCTCCTGACCCGACTTTTCAATGTAGAGCTCCAAAGGTTCGAGCACAGGCGCATCGTATTCCAAAAAATTAAATGCGCGGGCGACATGGCGCCAGCGGTTGAAGATATGGTTTCGGCGCGCACAGGCCTCGGGATAGAATTCACGAAAGCCGGGTAGAGTTTCAAACTGCATTGCAAATCTCTCTCAGGTAAGACGATAGCCAGGCGGAGGTGAACGGTCTCGAACGGTTAAACGCTTGGACAGTTCGACACATCTCTACGCGCCCCCTTCGAGCGCGTCGACGTCAATATCCTGGAGCTGCGCCCTCAATTCCTTACCAGCTTTGAATTTTATCACCGCGCGCTTGGGAATGACGACATCCGTCTCAGGTTTGTTCGGGTTGCGGCCAATACGAGATTTACGGATCTGCACCTCAAACACACCGAAATTACGGAGCTCAACATTACGGCCTTCGCTCAGTGCACGGGCGATGGCGTCGAGCGTGAGTTGAACAGTTTCTCGCACTTCTTTTTGCGGAAAATCAGTTTTATCGTAGATATCTAAAACGATATCGCGTTTTGTAAGGTTATTGGACATCCTGATATATGCTTGGTGAGCTTGCGGAAAGTTAAAAAACGAAAGTTACTGTAAGTGCGATACTTCGGATCACGAAAACACTGTCAAACTAGAAAACATGAGCGATAAAGAACCACCCAATCCTTTCGAGGAAATTCAGCGCCAGTTAAAAGAATTGTTCAAGGATTCAAATGTAAAGGTTTCTGCGCACGACTTTTCTGGGGAGGACCCCTTTGCGGATGAGCCCGCCCCGAGTGCAGCGGATGCGGCCGCCGCGAGCGACAAGAGCGCCGAAACACTTGAGAATATCCGTAATTTCAATCTCAAGCCCAAGGAGATTCGTGACTATTTGAACCGTTTCGTCATCCAGCAGGATGAGGCGAAGAAGGTGCTCTCCGTCGCCATCTGCGACCACTACAACCACGTCCGCCAGACGCTTTCGGGCAAAAACTCCCAGACCACAGAATACAGCAAGCAGAATCTACTCTTCCTCGGCCCCACCGGGGTGGGCAAAACCTACTTGATGAAAAACGTCGCCCGCCTAATTGGAGTGCCTTTCGTCAAGGCCGACGCCACGAAGTTTTCCGAGACGGGCTACGTCGGCTCCGACGTGGAGGACCTGGTGCGCGACCTGGTGAAGGCGGCCGACGGCGATATCGAACTGGCGGAAACAGGCATCATCTTCGTCGACGAGATCGATAAGATCGCTAGCGAAGCCAGTTTCGGCGGGCGCGATGTCTCTGGGCGGGGCGTGCAGATCAACCTGCTCAAACTAATGGAGGAGACTGATGTCAACCTCTTCAGCCCAACCGATATGATGGCGCAGATGCAGGCGGCGATGGAGATACAACGCGGCGGTAAGCCGAAGCGCAAATCGATCAACACAAAGAACATCCTCTTCATCGTGAGCGGTGCTTTTGACAAATTGGCCGAGTCGATCAAAAAGCGCCTCGCGAAGAACGAAATGGGCTTTGGTGCGAGTGTGGCCAACCAGGAAGAAGACCTCTCCAGCTACCTCCAATACGCTGAAACAAGCGACTTTATCAAATACGGCTTCGAGCCCGAGTTTATTGGCCGCGTGCCCGTCCGCTGCGCCTGCTCTGCGTTGACGGCCAATGACCTGGCACACATACTGACGACTTCAGAAGGTAGCGTGCTGCATCAATACCGCGACGACTTTCGGGGCTATGACATCGAGTTCGACATCACTCCGGAAGCGATTTTAGCGATCGCTGAAGACGCCAGCAAAGAGGGCACTGGTGCCCGCGGCATTATGACAGTGATGGAGCGGCTCTTTCGGGATTACAAATTCGAGCTGCCCTCAACGGCAATCAAGCATTTCGAAGTAACGACCGACATGATTGAAAATCCTGCTGCGTGCTTGAAAACCCTCAAATCAAATAACGCCCACTTGCAACAAGCCGTCTGGGAAGATGACATCAAGCGCTTCGCCAGCGCCTTCGAAAAAGCGCATGGCTTCACTCTCGAGTTCAAACCGCTCGCGGTCGACGCCCTGATCGACGAAGCCAGTCAGCATGACCGCACCATCCAGTCGCTCTGCGAAGAAAAGTTCCGCGACTACGAGCATGGATTAACCATCATCAACCGCAACACCGGGCAGACTGCTTTTAGACTAGGCAAGCTAGCTATAGAGAATCCGGACAAAGAGCTATCCAATTGGGTCGTGCGCAGTATCGAAAGCGTAAAGGCGAAATCCGATTGAGAGGGCACCTTATTGTCATTTTCCAATTTCCACTTCACAGCCCCTACTCTCCACTCAATAAGATGCCAGAAGGAAAAGCAGTCAGCCAGATGTTTGCCGGGATCGCCGGCCGCTACGACCTAGCCAATCACCTCCTCAGCGGAGGGATCGATTTTTATTGGAGGCGCGTGCTCACCCGCATGGTCCGACGCTGTGCGCCAAAGGACGTAGCTGATCTCGCGACGGGCAGCGGCGACGTGGCCTTCAAGCTGCGCGATCGCCTGGGCACAGACGTTCCAGTAATAGGGCTTGATTTTTGCGAGCCGATGCTGGACGAGGCGCGCGCCAAACGTGGGGCAAAGCCCAGCTTTGCCGACATCGAGTTCGCCTTTGGCGACTGCATGGAGCTCCCCTTACCCGATGCATCGGTCGATGCAGTCACGATTTCCTTTGGTGTGCGCAACTTCGAAGACCGCCAGCGCGGGCTCAAAGAAATCCTCCGTGTTCTCCGCCCGGGGGGCCACCTCTTCGTGCTTGAGTTTTCGCAGCCCGACGCATGGTTCCGCCCTATCTATTATTTATATCTAAAATACATCCTACCCTGGGTCGCCGCCCTCGCAACAGGCGATAAAAGCGCCTACGACTACCTCGCCGGAACGATCGAAAACTTTCCGACGAAGGAAGCACTGAGCGAACAGCTCAAGCTCGCCGGCTACGAAACCGTCGAAGCAACCGGGCTGACGTTCTCCATCGTCGCGATTCACGAAGCGCGCAAAGCGGACTTGTGCCCTCATACCCCTTTGAATAAATTCTGATCGTTATGGGCACTTCCGGAAAGCTCCGATGAGCGCAACAAGAGCCATTTTGATTGCTAGCCAGACAATCCTTAGCAAGGCGACGCCAGACGCGTCGGGCTAGAGCACATTGGCTGGATCGATTTTCGTGAACCAGGCAGACGGGCCTAGATGAGGCGATCAAATATGAGTCGCTTTGAGGATAGAACGTAGCGGCAGGAGCAATATTCGGAGAACTTATCCATATTAATATTGAAATTAGCTATACTTATCTAATGCTACATTTTGGTTAAACACTTTATGTCACCATACGGTACATCTTGCCAAAAATTACAAAATTCGAATACAGAGTTAATAGGCAGGATACCTGCACTGAGAACGACTTCGCATTCAACTGAAAATAAAAACCAATACCATGGAATTCACGACAAAGCTCGGACTCGATCCAAAAACTGCGGCCTATGCCCATCATGAGCCTTCACTCATCGAATATGTGAACCTCAAGCTAACCTCTATCGGTCAACCCACTTTCGAAGAGGTCGAGGACTCAGGTTTTTCCAGTCTAAGCAAATCGCTGCTCGCCAGCTACCAAGAAAAATCCCGCCTTTTGGCCGACTACCTGCCCGCCTGTGACCAGCGCGTGCAGAGCTTTTTAGCGGATTATTTCAGCGATCTCGATCCAAGCGAGATTCCAGACCTGCCGAACAACACGCTGATCCTCGACCGCCACGGCGTGGCGCGCACTCTTTCGCTGCCCGCCAAGGGGGACCATTTCTCTTCCGAAATCATTGACTCCTACCGCATCCAACAAGGCGTGCTCCATAATCCAAAAAGCGACCGCCGCACCACGAAGGGCGTATTCCACGTCACCGAAGGGGGGCTCCCCATTCCGAACGACAAGAAGGCAGTGCCCAAGCTGGCCGCTGCCCGCCTCTTTGCCAAGGCCTTACGCGCCGCGCCCGACTCGCTACTCACGCTGCCTTTTCTTGCCATTCAGGAAGAAAAGGCGCGCGCCTGGGTCTCACTCCTACTCCGCCCGGTCGTCTTGCCCGAGGTTGCTGGTTTCTGCAAGGAGAAGACGATGGAAGTGCGCTTCTTCGCGCCGGGCAACCTCGTGAGTAACCTCGATTTCGTCGAGTCTATCTTCGGCAATGCCGGCGATCCTTTCATCGCAGAAAACGATGCCGCCCTCGACCCTGCCCACTGGACGGGCCACAGTGGCTGCGTCATCCTCGCGCCACACCTCATGGGCACGACTAAGAAAGAACTCGGCCTGCCACATGTCAAAGACGCTACAGAGCGCCAAAAGCGGGACGGCATGTGCTGGGAGAAGGAAGACGAACTCTATAACGATGGCGGGGCCTTCAAAATCACCTGCCGCGATGATCGTGGCGTCGTCGTCACCGCAATCGCCGACAACTACTTCGGCTACTGCAAGAAAGAGGTCAAAACTCAGATCGGTTTTTCCGCCAACCTCCACGGCCTGGCCGAAGAAGAGCACGCCGGCGGCACTCTCGCCTTCACCGGTTATGATCTGGGCGAAGACTTCCAGCTCAGCCAATACTATAAAGTAGTCGACCAAACCTTTGACGGTGTGGTGGCTCGCTACGCGGACCGCCTCGAGGTCATGCCGGAGGGCTACGCCGTCGATAAAAAATTCAGAGACATCATCTACATCCCTGAAGATTCGCGGATCGAGCTGAACTCACAGCGCATCAGTTGGTCGAAGGACGGCAAAGAGCGGGTGATCAAACTCCTCCCAAACAACACCTACATCCTACCCTCCGGCTATAAAGTGCAAATGCTCAAACCAGCCGAAGGCCGGCGCTGGCGCCTCGTCGGCTATACCGCCGAGAGCCGCGTCTGCCACAAGCCCTGCACCGTCTCTGGTGGCGGCAAGTCCGAGATCTCGAAACCGATCACCGATGCGATCATTTCGGGCCCGGTATTCGTCAGCGATTTCGAGAAGGACTTCGACCTGGCCGAGGCGATCATCAACAGAGAATTTGGCCAGCGCTTCCTCGATAGCTCGAAGAACAAGCCGCACGGACGCCCGATCCTGAGTAAAGAGCGCTCACTGGGCTCCGTCGTCAAGCTCCTCACACCCTCCAAGGGTGATTATACCGAGGAGTATAATACCTGGCTTAAGTCTATTCCGCAGAATGTCAAAGAGCTCGTCCTGATTATCAAGCGCTTCTACAAGGAAGACTGGGGGAGCGACTGGCGCAGGCGCTTCAGCGTCGACCTGATCAACGGTGAGCCGGGCAATATTCTCCGCTACCGCGAGCAGCAGATGCTGACGCAATACCTCCGTGTCGGTTACACTGACAACGGCAACTGGCGCACCTTCGGCCTGCGTAAGGACTTCATCCCAGCGGCCAAGATTTCTCTTGAAGACGATATCACCGCTTCGACTGTCGCACCCGTATCGCAGCTCAGCAGCCTGCCGCCCGACTGGTCGTTACCTTCCGCAAAGTTCGTGCACAACTGCGAGTACCGCTTCTTCCAACGTCCCGACGATGCCATCATCCGCGGCTACGACCACGCCGCTGAGGCTGATCTCAGCTCTTTAGGCAGCTTCCTTAGTAACTACGAGCCACTCGGCCGCGAGTTTGCCAAAGACGAAACGGAGGACGCCATCCGCTTCGGTCAATACACCGAACCGATGCGCAACATGGTGCTCGACTTCTACGCCGCAGAGTCGCCCGACTACTACTGCACCAATGCCTATCCACGCATCGTCGACGGCAGCCCGACGAAGAACCCGCGCTACCTCCAAGTCCGTCCCGACCTGAAGGACCAGCGCTCGCTCTACCTCGCCGACATCAGCTCGCGGCTCTACCGCCGCCAGGATTCGCAGTCGCCACTGCTCCGTCCGGTCACTTCGATCCTCCCCGGCCGCCGGAACAATCCGGCCGAGCCCGAAGCCGGCGTCAAGCCGCTCTGTGTGTTCAGCCCGATCCACCACATGGAGCTCCCCGAGCTCTTCATGGAGTATACCGCCAGTATCACCGGCAAATCGCCCTCCACGACTGGAGCCGGCTCCGAAGGTGCGTTGACCAAAGCGCCCTTCAACGCCCTCCCTCCAATCTACGACCTGAACAATGCGCTCGTCTCTTACCTCGTCACCGAGCAGCCCGCCTTCATTACGGCGGCCGGTTATGTCGGACCGAAATTCCGGGTCGATCACGACATCAGCCTCCTCGTGCCCGAGATTTGGTGCCGCCTTCGTCCCGAAGAGACCGACCCTAAGTGGATGCTGGAACACGGCTATCTGGAAAAGGTTGAAGACTTCGAGTATGAGGGCAAGCTAGTGCTGGCCAGCCGCATCGGCTATCGCATCACCGCGAAATTCGTCCGCATCTTCTTCGGCCGCGTCTTCAATAACCCGACCTCGGTACTCGACGAGCAAATGCTCAAGCCCGAGCTGCAGGATATGGCCACCTTCGTCGAAGGCATGGAAACCATCGTCGCTGCCCACAAGCAGGCCGCCGAGAACTACTTCGCAGACGGCTCTATCGCAGACGCCTGCCCGCCGCTCAAGGCGGTCCTCCACATCATGAAGGACGGCCACTACGAAGGCGAAGGTCTCGACTCGCCCAAAGTCCGCGGGCTCTTCACCCGCGAGGCGCTTCTCGCCAGCGACTGGTATGCCGAACGGCTGCAAAGTCAGCAGACACACGATATCGCCCAATGGCAGAAAAACGTCGAGTATCTGCAGCACTTCCTCCAGCGCCAGACCCACTCCAGCGTGGCCAAACGTCTCGAGATCGAGCAACGTCTTTCCGAAGCCAAAGCGGAACTGGACAAAGTTAGCTCCAAGCAATACCTCCAAGTCCTCGTCGGCACCATCGGGCGGCAGCCGATCGACGGCTAATGAGCTAGGAACAATCTAATGACAAAGCCCTGAGTCGCCATAAGCGCTCAGGGCTTTTTCCATCATCCTGCGTGCGGGCTACTTTTCGTTCGGACCGACAATCAGTTGTACGCGTTTGTCTTCGCTGAAATACGTCTTCGCAAAGCGGGCGAGTACGGCGGCGTCGATCTGGTCGAGCTTCGCCGCATGCTCGGCGTCATCGTCGATTGGGAGGCCGTAGGTAAGCTGGATCGCGGCGTGCATAGCACGGGCGCCGAGGGTTTGCTTGCCCATCGGGCGGGCAGCTTTGAGGCGAGTGCGGCAGCGGGCGAGCTCGTCCTCCGTCACTTCCCCGGCGGCGACGCGGGCGATTTCAGCCTGTATCTCATCGACGACGGCGGCGGCTTGGCTGGGCTGGGTGCCGGCGTAGAAAACAAACATACCCGTGCGCAAGCCAATCACACGAGTGGAACCCACGTAATAGGCCATGCCCTGATCCTCACGCACGCGCTCGAAGAGGCGGCTGGACATACCGCTAAAGAGCTCGTTCAGCACTTCGGCCACGACGAAATCATCGTCCTGAATCCCGACATCGGGATAGGCCTGCAGCACAACGGCTTGCTCGCGATCCATCGTTTCGTGGCCGGCGTAGGCCACGACTGGGGCGGGGCCAGCAGGCACGGCGACATGAAAAGGTTCGTTAGGCAGCTTCGTTTCGAGCAGAGGGCGCAGTTCTTCAATCAGTGCCTCGCGCTCGAAGTCGCCGGTCACAGAGAGTACAATATTTCCGGCGCGGACGAGTTGCCGGTAGTGCGCATCCACATCTTCTGCGCGCAGCGACTCGAGGTCTTCGACTCGACCGTCGGAACCGACGGCGAAGGAATAGTCACCAAAGAAGCGTTCGCGCAATTTACGGAAGCCGTATTCAAGAATCTCATCGTCGTCCTCCAAGAGGCCGGCGACTTGCGCCTCGCGTTCAGTCTCGAAGGTCGCTTCATCAAAAGTCGGAGCGGTGAGCGCGTCCGTCAGTAAGTCCAGCGCGATCCCCACGTCGGCGGGCAATACTTCGATCGCCATACTGATAGTGTTGTTACCACCGGTCGCGGAGAAACTGCCACCAATGCTTTCGATCAACTCGGCGATCGCCTGCGCGCTGCGACGGGCGGTGTCTTTAGTCAAAAGTTCAGCGAGCAAGGCCGAGACGCCGCGCTGATTGGCAGGTTCGTAGAGAGGGCCGCCTTGTAGGACACAGCGCAGATGCACCTTGGGGAGGCGACTGTCGGGCTGTAGGAGCAGACGAGCGCCACTGGCGAAGTCGATCTGTTGAAAAGGTTCGAGAGAGAGCTTTTCTTCGAGCGTTGCGACCCCGGCTGATTCGGGTGCAGGACCGAGGGTGACGGCCGACATGCTCTCGCTGACGAGGTAGCGCTGCGCGGTTGCCTGCAGGTCGCCGGAGCGGACAGCTTGGAGGCGCTGCAAGTAGCGGCGACCGTAGTGGATGTCGCCGATCACGACCTCGCCGAGGCCGAGGCGCGAGGCCTGACCGCTCATCGTCTTGCGCCCGTTGATCTCAGAGCTGAGCGCTTGGCGGCGGGCTTTTTCCACTACAGATTCCGGCAGTCCCTGGTCCACCACCTCGGCAAGCAGGTCGAGGATGGCTTGCTCCACTTGGTGGCTTTTGCCCGCATCGCAGACATAGGAGATCCAGAAGAGCCCGCTGCTCCCGGGGTTCCAGTTGCGACAGTCGATATAGTTGACAAGCTTTTGCTGGTTACGCAGGCGTTCCCAGAGCAGCGAACTCTCGCCGCCGCCGAGGGCGTGGGCCAGCGCGTCGAGGCGCGGTGAATCGGGGTGACTGAGATGCGGCACCTTGAAGCCAAGGCCGCCACGGAAGATATTATAGTCGCCCACGATGTCCTCGCGGCGGGCCGCCAGCTGCACCGGCTCAGCCTCAATCCGCACGGGAGCGAGGCGCCCCCGCGGCACGGCGCCGAAGCGCTTTTCAACCTCGGCGAGGCATGCCTCAGGCCCGACGGCACCGACGATGCTGACCACCATGTTGTTTGGCACATAGCGGGCGTGATAATACTCGCGCAGCTCATCGCTGGTCACTTTCTCATAGAGCGCACGATGCCCGATGACTGGTTCACGGTAAGGGTGTAGCTGGAAGGCGGTGCGGAACAGTGCCTGGCTGAGCTGTCGGTCGGGATCATCCAAGCCCATATCAATCTCGCGCAGGATGACGTCCCTCTCGCGTTCCACTTCATGCACAGGCAGGATCGAATGCATCACAATATCGGACAGCACGTCGACGACCTGCTCAAAGGCGGTCGAGGGCGCATCGATATAATAGACCGTGCGGTCGAATGTCGTGTAGGCATTGATCGAGCCACCGATAGCGTGCACCTCCCGGCTGATGGACTTACCGTCCCGACGCGATGTCCCCTTAAAAAGCATGTGCTCCAGATAGTGCGAGAGGCCAGAGCCGAGGAGCCCGTCTTCGTGGATGCTCCCGGTCTTGACCCAGACCTGCACCGAAACGACCTCGCTGGAAAAGTCCGGCCGGTGCACGAGAGTGAGGCCATTGGGCAGCGTGTGCCGCTCAACAGGGGCACGAAAAAGACGCTCGATCAACTCGTGGGATTCAGTAGCGGAGAAGGTACTTGGGCTCATTTTCATACAAGGCACAGTTAGAACGGGGTTGAGTCCAATATCGATCTTTAGTTCTAAAATCAGAGATCTAAAGCCGTCGATCTGGCGGGCGCAGAAGCAACTAGATATCCAGCCGTCGGCACGCGCGGAAGCATCAGCCCATTCGAGGTTTTTTGGTCGTCGGCTTAACCCGCTCAGGGCGGAAGGGCTGGTCAAATGCAGCTTTAAAGAGATAGCCCTTGGAAAAATCTTCGACGCTGTCTTGGTCGGTCTTACCGAGCACTTTACATTCTACGAGATTGAAGACGATATTACCAAAGTCACGGCACTCATGAATACCCCAATGTTCCAGCACGGGACGGGCCATGGGACCATATTGGTCGATCGCGTAGAGGCGAATGCCTTCGAGCAGTTGCTTTCCGGAGAGATGATTCGACTGATCCAGCTCGCCCCGTTTATGCAGCTCCTTTAAGCTATAATCCAAGGCCTGCCGAAGGAAATAGTAGGCACCCCGGGCGTAGCGCGGATCGTCCTTACGGATCGTGCGAATCACTTCGTTGAAATCTCTGGTCGGGTCATTCACGCTTTAAGATGAAGCTGAAAATTGCCGAAGGTCAACCCTCGCGCGCTTCGTTGACCGAGAGCCCGCAGTTATCCGTGATCAATCGATAGGCGCGACTCTTTTTACCATTATTCGCGTATACTGCCTCCATAGCGGTGGCCACGGCGTGTGCCTGACCTGGGCTCGTCACACAGATCACAGTCGATCCGCTGCCGCTGAGCCATCCGGTGTAGGCACCAGCGTGGCAACCGGCCTCGATGCTCTCGTGGCCGAAGGGATTGAGCCGTTCGCGGTAGGGCTGATGAATATAGTCATTGACCGCGCCATCGAGCCGAGCGAAGTCGCCGGAAACGAGCACACCGACCAAAAAAGCCAGGCTGTTGGCACTGCGGACGACGTCGTTAAAAGGAATCGTATCCGGCAAAACACGACGCGAATGCTCGGTCAAGACTTGGTAATCGGGCGAAACCGCTACAAAAACCAACGAGTCAGGCAGGCTAAATCGCACATGCTCGCGGTAAGCAAAGGTCTTCGGCTCAGTGCGGGCGATGCAAAAACCTCCGGCAAAGACCGCGCAGGCATTGTCCGGCGCATTGTCCAGCCTAGTCGTTAAGCGTATCATCGCTTCGATATCCAACGGCTCGCCATGCAGTCGATTCAAGCCTGCCACAATCGCAGCACGAATGGTCGAGCTCGAACCGAGCCCGCGAGCCTCCGGCACTTCACCCCAGATTGAGTAGTCAAAACCCGTCACTTCGATTCCGGCCGCCGCTTCGAAAAAACACGATGCCTCTTCTATCATGGCCTGGGTACCCTCGCTCGTGGGTTCGGTCGGGCAGATTTTCCGGTCCGAACGCTCGGTCAATCGAACAAAGTTATACAGCGAAAGCGCAATACTGAGCGTATCGAAACCGGGACCGCAATTTGAAGTGCTGGCGGGCGCTTGGATAATGATGGATCGGGCTGACATTTTGTAAGGGACTAGGAGCTGCGTCCTTCGGGCTGAATATGGAAGCTGGGGATTTAAGACGCAGGTATCCGAAAAGCCACTTTCAGCCTCACTTTCACTGAACAGTCCACGCGAACGCTGCGCTAGCGCCGGTGAGCCATTTCGCGCTCGGCTTCGCGCATAGAGATTTTCTTTTTCAGGGTTTCGCGCTTATCGTGGAGTTTTTTACCGGTGCAGAGCGCGATCTCTACCTTGATCAGGCCGTGCTTTATATAGATGCGCAGCGGAATGAGAGATTTACCACCCGCATCCATCGCACCGATCAGTTTGTGAATCTCGCGCCGATGTAAGAGCAGCTTGCGCTTACGGCGTGGAGGATGGTTTTGAAAGTTGCCGAATTTATATTCGCCAATGTGCGAATGATACATCCAGGCCTGCCCTTTCTCGATCCGGCAAAAAGCCTCGCTGATCTGGGCATCACCCGCCCGTATCGCTTTCACTTCAGTGCCTTGGAGGACGATACCGGCCTCAAAACGATCACCCACAAAATAATTGTGGTGGGCTTTACCATTCCGGATCTCACGCTGGTGATCCGTGGACTTTTTCTTGGCGCACACGTTAATTGCTTCCCTCAATTTGGGAACGCAGAGGATACACTGTTAGGGCCAGTAATCTAGCCTTTTAAGACAACCGAAGCGGTTTTAATCCTCTTCGCTCTCTGCAAGCTGGTAAGTGATCTTACCCTCCATGATCTCGCGCAGGGCCATATCTTCAGCAGAAAGGCGCTCCAAGGACTCGACCAGTGGCTTGTAACCACTTTTTAGCTGCTTGGCCCGACGGGACACCACGTTGACCAGAATCATCGGATCTGTGATTTTCTTTTGCGCTTCTTTTAAATAGTCGTCTCTCAAAGTGAATTCCTCTAGTGTTGTTGTGGTGGAAAAAACAGCGGAAAATGACGCGGAAAAGCACCTTTGCAATAAAAAAGCTGAATTAGAGGAAATTTCACCAAAATTCCCATTGACAGGGTATCCCTCGATTCTACTGTTCACCGCTTTTCCAAAAACCATGAAAACGACTTTAGCTACTAAATCAGACCACACCAAATCCTGGTATGTGGTCGATGCTGCCAACGAGACACTCGGCCGCATTTCCGTAAAAATTGCCAACGTGCTCCGCGGTCGCCACAAGCCGACCTACACGCCGCACGCAGACACTGGCGACTTCGTCGTCGTGGTTAACGCTGAGAAGATTAAAGTATCTGGCAAAAAGAACACCGACAAGAACTACATGTTCTACTCCGGCTGGATGGGTGGCGAAAGCTACGTCAGCATGAGCGACATGCGCGCCAAGAAGCCGGAGTTCATCATTGAGCACGCCGTTAAAGGCATGCTTCCTCGTAACAAGCTTGGTCGCCAGATGATCAAGAAACTTAAGATCCACGCAGGCCCCGAGCATCCATACGAAGCTCAGCAGCCAACGCCACTGGTTTAACCGCCTGAATAGTCTAAATAGCGTAGATAGCATTTTAAGTTAAACCCAACTCTTTAAATAATGAGCGAAGAAACATTTGTAACCGTCGGCCGTCGTAAGACAGCCACCGCCCGCGTCCGCCTCACCCGTGGAAGTGGCAAAATCGTCGTCAATGGCAGTGAGCCTCGTGCCTACTTCAAGACCGAAGAGTTCGCCAATGCGGCGCTCTCCCCTCTTAAGACTGTCGAGATGGCCGACCAAGTCGACATCACTGTCAAAGCACAAGGCGGCGGCCTCAACGGCCAAGCAGGTGCGGTTCGCCTCGGCATCGCCCGTGCTCTTGAGAAGCTCAACGCGGATCTCCGTGTGCCTCTCAAGCAAGAAGGCCACATGAAGCGTGACCCCCGCTCTCGCGAGCGTAAGAAGGCTGGCCAACCCGGCGCTCGTAAGCGCTTCCAATTCTCGAAACGTTAAACCGCCAGCGGCGGCTCGGTCGCATATCTTTTGCAACCCTCCAAAGCCGCGCAAGCGTGCCTTGGAGGGTTTTTTGTGGTTCTTCCTAATTTCTGGCGCATCCGCCATCAGTCCTTATACATCAGTCATCCGCCATCAGTCATCCGCCATCAGTCATCAGTCATCAGTCATCCGCCATCAGTCATCCGCCATCAGTCATCCGCCATCAGTCATCCGCCATCAGTCATCAGTCATCAAAATCCATGAATGCAGCAATCATAGGCGCCTCTGGTTATTCCGGAGAAGAACTCGTCCGGCTTCTTTCCCGGCACCCTGATGTCGAGCTCGCCGCCGTCACCTCACGGTCTCTGGCCGGCACGCGTGTGGCGGATCAGATGCCTGCGTTACGGCATCTCGTCGGAGAACTGACCTTCACCGCATCCGACCCCTACGATTTGGCGGTCAATCCGGAGATCGATATTTTCTTCCTCGCCCTCCCCCACGGCGTGGCCTCCGAGTTTGCCGATCCGCTCTTTCAAGCGGGCAAAACGGTGATCGACCTAAGCGCTGACTTCCGGCTCAGTTCCACCCGGATCTACGAGGATTACTACGGCCAAGCACACCCCGCCCCCCACCTGCTCGAAGCCGCACCCTATGTTATCCCTGAACTGGCGGATGGCAATTGGAAGGACGCCTCGCTCATCGCCTGCCCGGGTTGCTACCCCACGAGTATACAAATCCCACTGATCCCCTTACTCAAAGCTGGACTCATCGAACCTAAAGGTATCGTCATCAACAGTTACAGCGGCGTGAGCGGCGCTGGCCGGAAGGTCGCCGAAGACTTCATCTACTGCGAGCGCAACGAAAGTATGAAGGGCTACGGTATGCCCAAACACCGGCACCTCTCGGAAATCGAAGAGCAGCTTGAAAAAGCGGCATTCGCCGATTGTGTCGTGCAGTTCAACACCCACCTTGCCCCCATGACACGGGGCATTTCAACTACCATCGTGGTCAAGGCTCGGACAAGCATTGATACACTCTATGCTTCTTGGGAGAAGCGTTACGCGGCCAAGCCTTTCGTCTCCGTTCTGCCGAGCGGCACCTATCCGGACACCAAATACGTGACTGGCACAAATCGGTGTGATATCTCCGCTGTTTACGATTCGCGGACGGAAAACTTCGTCATCACCTCCGCCATCGATAACCTGCTCAAAGGCGCCAGTGGCCAAGCCGTCCAGTTGATGAATCTGAAATTCGGTTTCGAAGAAACCGCCGGCCTCGTTTAAACCTTCGTCCTCCGCTCTTCACATTCGCAATGAATCCTATGGGCCACCCCATCACAGTTCAACTCATCGAAAACCCAAATGGGATCAATGACTGTCCCGGCTTCAAAGCCTCGGCCGTGGCCTGCGACATCCGGGAGAAGGGTGACCTAAAACGGCTTGACCTCGCGATCGTCACAACGGACGCACCCTGTTCGGCGGCCGGCGTTTTTACGATGAACGATGTCTGCGCGGCACCTGTCCACCTCTGCCGCGAGATCCTCGCCAAGCCGGACGCCAAAGTCGGCGGCTTCGTCGTGAACAGTGGCAACGCCAACGCCGCCACAGCCGAGAAAGGCATGGCCGATGCCAAAGAGATGTCGACTCTCGCCCAACTGGAGACCGGCATCGGCTCCCCTTTCCTCGTCTGCTCAACCGGTCGGATTGGGCGAAAGCTACCCATGGGAAGAATCAAGTCAGGAATCGCTGCCGCTGCCCAAAGGCTGAGCCACGGCACGCAAGCCTCGCTTGACACTGCCGACGCTATCCTCACTTCCGATACCCGTCGGAAAGTTGCGACTGCGCAATTTGAATACAAGGGCAAAACCCTGACGGTCGCCGGCTGCGCCAAAGGGGCAGGCATGATCGAGCCCAATATGGCCACGATGCTCGCCTTTCTCGCCACCGATCTCGACGTCAATAACCTGGCACTGAAAAACACCCTCACTCTGGCCTGCAATCAAACTTTCAACCGTATCTCGATCGATGGCGACATGAGCACCAACGACACTGTGCTACTACTCGCCAGTGGCCACTCGGGCATGGCACCGGACGAAGATGCCGGACTGTTGCAGGCATTCCGTGACGCAGTCTTCCTCGTCTGTGACACCCTCGCCGAGAAGATCGTCGGTGATGGCGAGAAAGTGACCAAACTCGTTGAAATCATCGTCAAAGGTTGTCAGAGCGAGGAGGACGCCGAGAAAGTCGCCCGCTGCGTAGGCAACTCCCTTCTCGTTAAGACCTCCTGGTATGGCTCTGATCCCAACTGGGGACGGCTGGCCGACGCCGCTGGCTACGCCCGCGTCGGACTGAAAGAAGAGTGCTTCGACATCCACTACGACGAAGTGCCCGCCCTCATTGGTGGCATCCCACAGGACGCCTACCTCAGCCAATGGAAGCGCATCGTCGCCAAGAAACGCTTCCGCATCACGCTCAACCTGAACCAAGGCAAGGGCGAGTTTCGCCTCCTCACCTCCGACCTTAGTGAAGCCTACGTCGATTTTAACAAGTCCGAATAGTTTCCACTTAAATCATTGTTCCGGCCTGCTTCGCATCCAGTCTTATCGCCTAGGGCTAGGAGCAGCCACTCCGCTTTTCTCTCATTAGAGTTTTTCAAAATAATGACCAACACCGAACATCTCGACGTCATCACCAAGGCATCCGTGCTGCTTGAAGCGCTCCCTTACATCCAGCGGTTCCGCGACGCGATCTTTGTGGTCAAGTATGGTGGTGCCTTTATGGACGATGCTGATCCGGAAGTGCGCACACGGGTCGCTACCGACATCGCCTTCCTCCACGCGGCCGGAGTCAAAGTCGTCGTCGTTCACGGAGGAGGCAAAGCCATCACCCGGGCGCTCGCTGCTTCCAATGTCGAGACACGCTTCGAGCACGGCCTGCGTGTGACTGATGCGGAATCCGTCAAAGTGGTCGACCACACACTCAATAAAATCGTCAACTTGGAGATCTGCGAGATCCTCCAGGCTAAAAACGCGCGTCCGCTTTCCATCCCGGGCAACAACATCCTCGTCTGCGATAAAAAGCACGTCGACGTGGACGGCGAAGAGCTCGATCTCGGGTTTGTGGGTGAGACTCACACGGTCAAAACCAAGATCATCAAAAAGGCACTCAACGATGGCTACATCCCCATTATTTCGCCGATCGCCTGCGACGACGACGGCCAGATCTATAACACCAACGCCGACGCCGCCGCTGGGCGCGTAGCTGCCGCGCTCCGCGCCCGGCGCCTCGTCTACCTCTGCGACGTGCCCGGCCTCATGCGCGACATGGATGATCCAGCCTCGCTCATTTCCTCGCTCAAGGCTGACGAAGTCGAAGGCCTCGTCGCCGACGGCACCATTAGCAAGGGCATGATCCCGAAAACCAGCAGTGCGGTCAAAGCTCTCCGTAGCGGCGTCCACCGTGTCCACTTCATCGACGGCGAACAACCCCACAGCCTCCTTCTCGAAATCTTTACGGATAAAGGTGTCGGCACCGAGATCGTGAACGCCTAGCCTGCTTTCCAGGCTGTGAATGATAAATAATAACTGACCCTATCAGTCCTCACTCATTATTCATCAGTCCTCAACATTCAGCCATCAGTCATCTTTCAATGAACCACCACACAAGCCTCATGAAAAATTATGGCCCGCCCGCGTTCAACGCCGTGCGGGGCGAGGGCGTATACCTCTATGACGACTCGGGCAGAGGCTACCTCGATTTCAGCAGTGGCATCGCTGTGACCTCCGTCGGCCACTCGCACCCGAAGTGGGTGCAAGCAGTTCAGGCGCAAGCCGCCACCCTCACGCATTGCAGTAACCTCTTCGGCATCCCCGGACAACAGAAGCTGGCCGATCGCCTCGTTGCACGGGCTGGTGCGGGACGAGTGCTCTTCTGCAACAGCGGTGCCGAGGCCAACGAGGCCATGATTAAGCTCGCACGTCTCCACGGCAAAAACCTGGCCGGCGAGGAAGGTAAGCGCTACACGGTCGTTGCAGCGAAAAACGCCTTCCACGGCCGGACTTTCGGCGGCATGGGCGCGACCCCCCAGGAAAAGATTCAGGGTGGCTTCCACCCGATGCTTGACGGTTTCAAGTTCGGCGAGCTGAACAAGATCGAAACGTTCGACCAACTGATCGACGACTCCGTTGCGGCGGTATTCATCGAGTCGATACAAGGCGAAGGCGGTGTTTTTCCAGCCGATTCCGGCTTCCTCCAGGAGCTGCGGGCACTCTGCTCCGAGCGGAGCGTCCTCCTGATGCTTGACGAGGTGCAATGCGGCATTGGCCGGAGCGGGCATTTTTTCGCTTTCGAAGCAGCGGGGATCCAGCCCGACGCCATTGGTATGGCGAAAGGCCTCGGCGCCGGTTTCCCCATCGGAGCAATCTGGGTTGCGGAGCCCTATGCCGAGCTCTATCAGCCTGGCTCACATGGCACTACTTTCGGCGGCAGCCCCCTCGCCTCAGCTGCCGCCAACGCAGTGCTCGACATCATCGAAGAGGAGCAACTCATCGAACAAGTCGCCGCCCTAAGCCCCGCTTGGCACCAGTCCCTCGAAGCGCTCGCTCAAAAATACCCCAGGCTGATCGCTGGCATGCGGGGTGCTGGGTATATGGTAGGCCTCGTACTCAAGCCGGAGGGACTCAACCTCCGGGTCACCACCGCCGCCCGGGAACATGGCCTCCTCGTCGTGCCTGCCGGCCACAACGTCGTCCGGCTCCTCCCCGCACTCATTGCCACTGAAGCTCAACTCAACGAATCCGTCGCCATCTTGGACCAAGTCTTCGCTGAATTAACAACCTAAACACTATTTTAAAAATTTATTAACCGCAGAGTTCGCTGAGGACGCTGAGTTTCTTCGCAGAGCCTCTATTAATTCTCCCCCTTCTCTGAATTCTTCGGTAAAAATATCTCTACTTAAACAGACCCAGATTGATTCAGTATCATCCTAATCCGTGTCCATCTGTGTTCATCCGTGGTTAAATTTATCATGCACCATTTCCTCAAAGAAACCGACTTTACCCTCGAACAGGCACAGGACGTATTCACCCTGGCCAAACAGTTCAAGTCGGCCCGCCAGAACCATGCCCAGCCACTCAGCATGCAATCCTGGGGTCTGCTTTTCTACAAGAGCAGCACACGGACGCGGATCTCCTTCGAGGTAGGCGTCAACGAGCTCGGCGGCTTCCCTGTCGTCCTTAATTCGCAGAACACCCAGATCGGCCGGGGCGAAACAATCGAAGACAGCGCCAAAGTCATGTCCCGGTATTTGCACGGACTCGTCATCCGGACCTTCGGCCACGAGATCGTCGAGGCCTTCGCCGCGCACGCCACAATACCCGTAATTAATGGCCTGACTGATTTCAACCACCCTTGCCAGCTCTACGCCGATCTCTTCACCCTGCTCGAGCGTTACTCACCGAACGCGGTCGACATCGCCACGCTCCGGGGCAAAAAAGTCGCCTTCCTTGGCGACTGTGCGAGCAACATGGCGAATTCCTGGATTCACAGCGCCGCCATGTTCGGCATGGACATCGCCCTTGCAGGCCCTGAGGGCTTCACCCCCGGCCAAGCCATCGACGAGGCGCTCGCAGCCGATGGTCTGGCTAAAGCGTATACCTTCACCAATGATGCGAAGACAGCCGTCCAGGATGCCGACATCGTCTACACTGACGTCTGGGTCTCAATGGGCGACGAGGGTGCGGCCGCCCAACGCAAAACCGCCATGACCCCCTTTCAGGTCACCAGCAAGCTCATGGCCCTGGCCAAGCCCGACGCCTACTTTATGCACTGCCTTCCCGCCCACGCCGGCGAAGAAGTCAGCCAAGAGGTCTTAGACAGCCCGCAAAGCATCATCTTCGACGAAGCCGAAAACCGCCTCCACGCCCAGAAAGCTATTATGGCGAAGCTGGTGGAGCTGAATGGGTAGAACTCTACCAGCGCCCTGCATTTTGAATAACCGGCATCATTGCTTAGTGCGGTAGCGATGCGAAGCCAGTCGCGTCGACGGTGGCAAGTAGTTGATGCGAGGCCCAGTGCATTCGATCCCAAAATCACAGAAATCCAGACAACCCCCGCCTGGCAAAGCAGGAACTGGAAAATCACTTGCCAATTTTGACTTATTCAAACTCGACCTCAGCCCATCGACCCCCAAAGTCCATAGTCTTTTCAGCTATGCAACCCATCATCCTCCAAGGCCGTCAGGCATTTTCCGATTTCCGCCTCACCGCGCTAACCAACGCACTGAACAAAGCTCTCGCCAGCGGAGGGACGACCGCCGCCGTGTCGTCCGCAGCACTCGAGCCAACCACGCCGGATCCCATCGCCTCGATCGACGCGGTCGAATGCTACTTCATCGAATCCAAAGGCCCCCTCGATGACATGACCACCGAGCGCGCCTTCAGCCTGCTGAACGCCAAACAGCACTTCAGCCAGAGCGGCGATCTGTCTGCCGTAGCCTCGGCGAAGGCGCAAGGGGGCTTCTTCGTCACCCCGCGCAAGGGCACGATCTCCCCTTGGTCAACCAAGGCCACCGATATCTTCCACAACTGCGCCCTCTCCGACATCCTCCGGGTCGAGCGCGGCATCCACTTGACCCTCACCACCGAGGCGGGCCTCGTGCTGGGCATGAACGACCTCGGTCTGGCTCTGCTCATTCTCCACGACCGCATGACCGAGGCGGTCTACGATGACGTCAGCGACTTTTTTCAACACCTCCAGCCCGCCCCACTGCGCACCGTCCCCCTTATGGCCGAGGGACCGGAGTCCTTCCATAAGGCCAACGTCGACTGGGGCCTCGCCATGTCGCCTGAGGAGATCGACTACCTCGTCGCCGCCTACCAGAAGATGGAGCGCGACCCGACCGATGCCGAGCTCGTCATGTTTTCGCAGGTCAACTCGGAGCACTGCCGCCACAAGATTTTCAATGCCGACTGGATCGTGGACGGCGAGAAGAGCGAACGCAGCCTCTTCAAAATGATCCGCAATACCCACGCCCTGAATCCTGAAGGCGTGCTCGTGGCCTACTCGGACAACTCCGGCGTGCTCGAGGGCTTTCCCGCCGAATGGTGGGAGGTCAACCAATCGGACGGCTCTTTCCGCTACCAGAAGACCGCTAGCCAGCTGGACATCCTATGCAAGGTGGAGACGCATAACCACCCGACCGCCATCTCCCCCTTCCCCGGCGCTGCCACCGGCGTGGGCGGGGAAATCCGCGACGAAGGCGCCACCGGGATCGGTGGCCGCCCCAAGGCTGGCCTCGCCGCCTTTATGACCTCCAATCTCGAAGTGCCCGGCTACGCTCTCCCCTGGGAGAAAAAAATCGCCGAGCACCCCTCCCGCATGGCCTCGCCCATGGACATCATGATCGAGGGTCCGATCGGCGGCGCGGCTTTTGGCAATGAGTTCGGCCGCCCGCAACTCTGCGGCCTATTCCGCACCCTCCAACTGGAGCACAACGGCCAGCACCGCGGCTACCATAAGCCGATCATGGCGGCCGGCGGCATGGGTAACCTAAAGCGCGAACACGTGGCTAAAAAGGACATCCCGCCCACCGCCCTCATTATCCAGCTCGGCGGACCGGCCATGAAGATCGGCCTGGGTGGCGGCGCGGCCTCCTCCATCGGCGCGGGCTCGCAGTCGGAAGCACTCGACTTTGATTCCGTCCAGCGCGGCAACCCGGAAATGGAACGCCGCTGCCAACAAGTCATCGACGGCTGCATCGCGCTCGGCGCGGACAACCCCATGCTCTCCATTCACGACATCGGCGCGGGCGGGCTCTCCAACGGGCTGCCCGAGCTGGTCGAAGCCACCGGCGGCAAGTTCCACCTGCGGAACATTCACAACGAGGACTCCTCCATGAGCCCCATGGAAATCTGGTGCAACGAATCGCAGGAGCGCTACGTCATGGGCGTCATGCCCGACCGCATCGAAGCCTTCCAAAAACTCTGCGAGCGCGAGCGCTGCCCCTTCGCCATCGTCGGCGAAGCGACCGACGACGGACAGCTCGTCCTCGAAGACGCCCACTTCGAGAACAAGCCCATCAACATGGAAATGGGCGTCCTCCTCGGCAAGACCCCGAAGATGCTCATAGACGTCACCCGCCTGCTCGAAGACCACGCCGAGCTCGACGTATCCGAAATTCAACTACCCGAGGCCATCGACCGCGTGCTCCGCTTCCCCGCGGTGGCCAACAAGACCTTTCTCATCACCATCGCCGACCGCTCCATCACCGGTATGGTGACCCGCGACCAAATGGTCGGCCCTTGGCAGACCCCCGTGGCCGACGTCGCCGTGACTTCCACCTCGATGGACGCCTACACCGGCGAATCCATGGCCATGGGTGAGCGCACTCCGCTCGCTATCCTCGACGCCCCCGCCTCCGGTCGCATCGCCATCGGCGAGTGCCTGACCAATCTCGCTGCCTCCTACGTCGGCCAGATCGGCAAGATCAAGCTCTCCGCCAACTGGATGGTCGCCGCCGGCGAGCCGGGCGAAGACGCCAAGCTCTACGACACCGTCAAAGCTGTCGGCATGGAACTCTGCCCCGCTCTCGGCATCTGCATCCCCGTCGGCAAAGACTCCATGTCCATGCGCACCAGTTGGCAGGACTCCGAAGGCAAAGACCAGAAACAAGTCTCCCCCCTCAGCCTCATGGTGACCGGTTTCAGCAGCGTCGAAGACGTCCGCAAAACAGTGACCCCCGACCTAAAGTCCACCGACAGCGCCCTCTTATTAATCGACCTAGGCGCCGGCAAAAACCGCCTCGGCGGCAGCACCCTCGCTCAGGTCTACAACCAAGTCGGCAAAACGAGCCCCGACTTGGATGATCCGGAGCAGTTTAAGGCCTTCTTCAGTGCGATCCAGCAACTCCTCAGCGAGGATCTGATTCTTTCCTACCACGACCGTAGCGATGGCGGGTTGATCGCCACCGTATCGGAAATGTGTTTTGCTGGGCGTAAGGGTGTGTCGCTGCTCCTCGACAAGCTCGTCGGTGCTCAGTGGGAAGTGGAGAGTGGGAAGTGGGAAGCAAGCAAACTCTCCACTCCACACTCCATACTCTCTACTCTCTTCGCAGAAGAGCTCGGCGCTGTTATCGAGATCGACAAAACCAAACTCCTCGACGTCACCGCCACCCTCAACGAGCACGGCCTCAGCGAGATCAGTCATCTCATCGGCGGGACCAACCGCGACCAAACCCTAAGCATCGCACTCAACAACGAGACCCTCTATAGCGAGTCGATCACATCGCTGAACCGAGCCTGGTCCGAGCTCACCTTCCACATGCAAGCTCAGCGCGACAACCCCGCCTGCGCCCGCGAGGAATACGACAGCCTCCTCGACGAAGGTAACCAAGGCATCATCATCCAGCCCACCTTCTCCATCGAGGAAGTCGACAAACAACTCTCCACTCCCCACCCCCCACTCCCCACTGGGGTCGCACGCCCCCGCATCGCCATCTTCCGCGAGCAGGGAATAAACGGGCAGAACGAAATGGCTTTCGCTTTTGGAAAAGCTGGTTTCTCGCCAGTGGATGTCCATATGACCGATCTCCTGGCTGGCCGCGTCGACCTCAAAGACTTCGCCGGCCTCGTCGCCTGCGGTGGTTTCTCCTACGGTGACGTCCTCGGCGCCGGTTCCGGCTGGGCCAAGAGTGTGCTCTATAACGAGAAGCTGAAGGACATGTTCCAGGCCTTCTTCGAGCGGCCCGACAGCTTTACGCTCGGCGTCTGCAACGGCTGCCAAATGATTTCCCAGCTCAAGGACATCATCCCAGGCGCCGAGCAATGGCCGCAATTTAAGCGCAACCGCTCCGAGCAGTTCGAGGCCCGCTACGCCAACGTCGAAGTGCTCAAAACACCGAGCCTCTTCTTTGCAGGCATGGAGGGCAGCCGCCTGCCCATCCCCGTTGCCCACGGCGAGGGTAATGCCGACTTCAGCGCAAGCGGTGATTTTGAAAAGTGCCTGACGAGTGATTTAATCTCGATGCGTTACATCGACGCCAAAGGCGAACCGACCGAGCAATATCCCGCCAACCCCAACGGCTCACCCGCCGGAACGACCGGGTTTACCAGCGCCGACGGCCGCGCCACCATTATGATGCCCCACCCGGAGCGTCTGTTCCGCGCCGTGCAGATGAGCTATCGCCCGAAAGACCAATTCACCGGCGAAGCCGGGCCATGGCTCAAAATGTTCCAAAATGCCCGTCAGTATGTAGGATAAGGGCAAAAAGAAACTCCAGCTCCTGGCACCGCCGCCCTGGACGGGAGAAGGGATTCTAGGGTCTACGCTTGAAAAGTGGCTGAAGAGACCCCGAGGAATCAATTACGCTTGGCTCTCGTTAATTTTCTCTACATCAGCTACGGCAGACACTCGCGCCAGAGCCAATAGAAGCGTATGGTTCAATTGGAGACAAGCCTCCAATGATCTTCGCACGCTATTTATGAATATGGCCTTATGCGAGTCACCTTACAGCTCACTTCACAATTCTCATAAATCGCTTTGCGGTGGATCTAAACCGGCCCTTGCCATCCAACGGGACCTCCCTAGCTAAGAACACGCTGTTCCGATACACAAACCCGTGGTTTACCTCCGACACTGAACCAAGGGCTTCGCTGTGTGATGCCAGCTCACCCATGCCGTCGGCCTTATACCACGTTCCAGTTTGTGGGCTCATATCTTTGCCATAGGCTACCTTCCCTCGTAACCTCACGATTCCGCAGTTGCCATAGGTTAGTATCTGTTTTGCTATTAAGTCCATGATACACGGGACTCTAACTCGATTAGAACGTGCCCGTACTGGGAACACACTAGGGAGAGCTGGCAACGGCTAACGCCGCGCCAGTCCTCGACGTTAGTTGAACTCGCGTGCTTTAATAAACCCGTGGAGACACCTAATCTTTACAACCTTCCAGATTTTGACCGTATGCGATCATTCATTCGCAACATCATTACCTATACAAGTACCTTCACGGCTTGCCTTTCGACAGCCTCGGGTGCGATCAGCATTTTATTGGATTTTGGAACTACATCGGCCGAGGACATCGCTACCTACGGTGATGCTTTTACGGCGGCTGAAAATTTCTGGGAAAGTAATTTGACCGGCTACCGCGATCCAATCGGCTATAGGCCAAGTGACATTACTATCAATGTCGATCTAGCGTATATCGATGGCCTGTTCAATGTGCTGGGGTCGGCCGGTCCTAATAGTGTAAATATTCAAGGCAATTTCATGGAGACCGTATCCGGTGGGATGACCTTCGACACGGCCGACCTTGACTACATGGTCACCAACGGCGTCTTCGAAGCCGTGATTCGCCACGAGATGGGTCACGTGTTGGGCTTTGGTGTGCTCTGGGATACTGAAGCCATATTAGATGGATCTGGGATACCCGCGACCTTTCAACAGGTTTACACGAACGGAAGCGGACAATATACGGGTGCTGCTGCGCTAGCCGCCTATCAAGTGGAATTTGGGCAGCCTAATGCGGCTTTCGTCCCGGTTGAATTAGATGGGGGCAGCGGTACAGCCAACGGGCACTGGAATGAGGTGGCCGATAATTTTAACATCGAGAACCTTGCCGGATTTGACTCCGATCCTGGCGACGACGCTGCGGCTCCTACTATCGTCGGCGGCGTGTATGCTGGCGAATCTCTTGATGACGATCTCATGACGGGCGTTCTCAGCGGTTCGACCTATCTTAGCAATACGACACTCGCTTCTTTTTACGACATCGGTTATACCATCGAAGAACTTGCACTAATCCCTGAAGCAGGAGCTTTTGCGGCAATCAGTGGACTCTTAGCACTTTGCCACGTATCCTGTCGTCGTAGAAACCGCTTGCGGCAGGGTTAAGGACAAACATGAATGTCTCTAATTTAAGGGCGCTTCTGGAACCCTCCTTTAATTCGATGTTCGAAGTTTCCAATAGGTAAACTAGGAATCAAAATCAGGAAGTCCTAAATAGGTCGAGGAAACGATCCTCGTATTCGTGAAAGACGTGCAGCCGGTCCAACTCCTGCTTAAGTTCATAGGCTCTAGATCGGTCGATACGGGCACTTTCGAAGAGCTCCTCGATGAGTTGCTGATCTGCTCGGTCGAGGGTTAGCTCTTCAGATTCAGGTTCGCTCTCGGCTTGAGCTGTTTGTTCTGCAGACATAGCTTCGCCGCGGTGTTCGATCGCATCCTCTAGATGATACAGGAGCTTGCCCAGTTCGTCGTCAAACTTGTCGGCCTGTGCACGTAATTCGGAGAAGTCGATCGTAATACCAGCCATCGCGGTGAAGGTTTGGAGAACTGCAAGCGACGCCTTGGGAAACGGTAATTGCGGAAAAGCATACGGCATCTCACCCAAGAGGCAGCCGCCATGCATACCACTTTCAGCGGCAATCTCCAAAAGGACGCCATTGAGACCACTAATTTTACCTTCCTCCATCAACTCAATGTTGGCCGCCTTAAAAGTAGACAAGCACTCGCGATTAATCGCTGCACCGAAGATGCGTGACGGCTCCTCAGGCCGCATACGCGAGGCCATCGCGGCGAAGGTAAAGACGTCGTGCACCCCAAGACGCTGCGCGTCTTGGATCAAATGTGAGCAAAAAGCATTCCCGTGGGAGGCGGGCTGTGCCTCGCCCATAAATATGATCAAGTCATGCAATTCCTGAGGATCACGCCAGAGGAACAAACGGCTACGTGGCAAGCGAGCGGTTTGTATAAGGCCATTCTTCACTTCCACATGAGACAACTCAAAAAACTTTTGAGGAGGATACTCTTTGAGCAAATGCATACCCAGCTTGGAAATCAAATAGTAGCCCGCGCTGACCGCCACCGATCCCATGCCAGGCCAAACGGCCAATAGCCATGGATGATTAAGTTGTGCGTGCGTCTTCATAATACCAAGTGCATGCAACAGTAGCGCCGCCTATGGGCTACGGCCCACGAGCAAGCGGTTTTCGATCTCCGCCTGCCGTAGCTTAGTCCAGTCGCCAGACTCGCAATGCATGAGTGAATTGCGCGTCGCGACGGAGAGCAAACGTAATAAGCGGGGAAGTTGCGCCTGTGGGAAGACTAACCTCCAAGGTGGGAAGCCTGCGTCCGCAAGGAGACCGTTTATGGTAGCAGCGACCTGGCGTAGGGTCTGGTTTTCAAGTTCAGTTTCGAGGTTATGCTCCTCACCATAGGACATACCGGCCTTCCTCTCGGGAGTAGTGCTTTGGCCAAACCGGCCGGACTGATCCGTGACCACGGCACCTCGATGTTGAGGGTAAATCTCAATAATGCTATCCGGTGCTTCCACCAGATGGGCATGGCCCAAGTAACCGTCGCCAGACTCCTGATATTGCATTAGCCTGACACGCCCGGGACTTGCGATGACAATCAGATTTTCCATGACGTATTCGGGGTTAACTACATACTTAATATGCAACCGATGCGGGCAAACTGCAAGGCATTTGGGCGATTCTAACGAAGTAGATGGGGGGTGCCGACGTAGAAAACGTTCCGAAAGTAGCGCGAGGACGCACTGTTCTCGAACCGGATCGCGAGCTCGACGGCATCCCGCTAGACGTAGTTAGTGCTGGGGCCGGGCCGGCTAAGCTCTAAGGTGTGGCCTTTTTAGAGGGCCTCTAAGGCCCCACAAGCTCCTACCGCTTCTCGATCGGTATGTAGCTGCGTTGCGTTTCCCCCACGTATATTTGGCGGGGGCGGTGGATGCGGCTCTTCGGATTATCCGCGATCTCTTTCCAGTTGGCGATCCAACCGGGCATGCGCCCAATGGCAAACATCACGGTGAACATCTCCACTGGTATGCCAATGGCTTTAAGGATGATCCCACTGTAGAAATCGACATTCGGGTAGAGCTTGCGGCTGACAAAGTAATCGTCTTCCAGTGCGGCCTGTTCAAGCTTGCGGGCAATGTCGAGCAGCGGATCATTCATCCCCATGCTCTCGAGAATCGACTCGGCACTTTTTCCAAGAATCTTGGCACGAGGATCGTAATTTTTATAAACGCGGTGACCGAAGCCCATGAGCTTAGCCTCCCCCTTTTTGGCTGCTTCGACAAACCGGGATCCATCGTCGCCATTGGCATGGATCTCTTCCAGCATTTTGATCACTGCCATATTAGCGCCACCATGCGAGGGTCCCCAAAGCGCACAGACACCGGCCGAGACGGAAGCGAACAAATTCGCACCGCCAGAGGCGACCATGCGCACCGTCGAGGTGGAGCAGTTTTGCTCGTGATCCGCGTGCAGCATGAGAAAGAGGTCGAGCGCTTTACCGGCACCATGATTATCGGTGTACTCGTTGTATGGCTCGGAGAACATCATGTGCAGAAAGTTATCTGTATAGCGCTTATCTGCGGGGTAAACAAAGGGCATACCCATCTTCATACGATAGGTCATCGCGGCGATGGTGCGCACTTTCGAGATCAGGAGTGCAGCCGTCTCATCGAAGTGGGCCAAGTCCTGCTCTCGGTCGTTGGATGACATCTCGGGATAATAGGCACCCAGTGAATTGAGCATGGAGGAGAGAATGGCCATCGGATGAGCACCGCTCGGAAATCCGTCGAAATGGCTGTGCATACCGGTATGGATTGAAGCGTTTTTACGCACGTGCTCCCGGAAAGCGCCTAGGCAAGTCTGGTGGGGCAGCTCGCCGTAGATGATAAGCATGGCCGCCTCGAGAAAGGATGAGCTTTCCGCCAGCTCCTCGATCGAATAACCTCGGTGGCGAAGGATGCCCTTTTCCCCATCAATAAAGGTAATGCTGCTAAGACAAGAACCGGTATTACCATAACCTTCGTCGAAGGTGATGCAGCCGCTCTTCGCGCGCAAGGTCCGTGTGTCGATGGCTTTCTCACCCTCGGTTCCCTCGATGATAGGGAACTCGAAGTTTTCATTTCCAAGTCGAATGGTGCCGGTGTTTTCCATGGTAGCGGTTGTAGTTCTGCGTCTTAGGGAGTCTAGGCAGGAAGCAAATTATATCCTCATAACGCTAGAGCGATTTCAGAAAATTTCGATATAGATGCAACCCTTTTGCCTGACTTTTTTCTGGGTGAAACTGAGTAGCATAGCAATTCCCCGAACGGATACCGGAAACAAATCGGCCTCCGTAGTCGGTATAAAACAAGGCGAGACTCTCATCTTGCGGCTCAATGTAATAGCTATGCACAAAATAAAATTGATCCAGACCGGAGACCAAACCCTCGGTTAAAGGAGCGCCCGGCTCGAAACTCACTGCGTTCCAACCCATGTGCGGGATCTTGAGCGAGGGATCCAGATCAAAGCGTTTGACCGAACCCTTGAAAACGCCCAACGCGGGCGTGTCGCCCTCTTCAGAGTGCTCAAAGAGTGCCTGCAAGCCGAGGCAAATACCGAAAAAGGGTCGGTCGGCAGCGATCCAATCAAGAATAGCGCGATCAAAGCCCGTCGCTTTCAGAAGATGCATGGTGTCGACGATCGCGCCTTGACCGGGGAAGACGAGCGCATCGGCCGCGCCGATCTGGCCGGGCTCAGAGACGAGATGGGCCTCCGCCCCGACATGCTCCCAGGCGCGGACCACACTGCGGAGGTTGCCCATACCGTAATCGATCACGGCGAGTCGTGGTTTGGATGTGGAAGCGTCTTCTAACATATCAGAGCGCCCAAGCTGTCGAAGTCCGCAAGACTTGCAAGCAGACAAGGTTTTCGATTACGAAAAAAATGCCGACCCCAAACCTGCGGCTATATAAGCCATACAAGCAGACAGGGCAGCACGGCCAAGACACTTAGAGCTTCTTGAAAAGCAGAGTCGCGTTGTGCCCCCCGAACCCAAGGTTGTTGCAAATGGCCACATTCACATCGGCCTCGCGCATCGTATTGGGTACATAGTCCAGGTCACAGTCGGGGTCCGGATCATAATAGTTGATCGTAGGTGGAATCTTACCATCGCGGATCGAGAGCGCACAGACAGCCGACTCGATCCCACCAGCGGCCCCAAGGAGGTGGCCGGTCATGCTCTTGGTCGAAGAAACGGGGATCTTATCTGCGGACTCGCCGAGGGCTTTCTTAATCGCGCCGGTTTCAAATTTGTCGTTATACGGGGTCGATGTGCCGTGCGCGTTAATGTAGCTAACATCGCTTGCCTCGATGCCAGCCTCTTTGACCACATTCCGCATGGCCGCACCGAGGGCTTTGCCCTCGGGATCGGGCGAGGTAATATGGTAGGCATCACAGGTCGCGCTGTAACCGGCGATCTCACAGTAAATAGTCGCCCCACGCGCTTGTGCATGTTCGAGAGTTTCCATGACCAGAACCCCGGAACCTTCGCCCATGATAAAGCCATCGCGGCCCTTGTCGAAGGGGCGACTCGCCGTGCAGGGATTGTCATTGTAGCTGGTGCTCATCGCTTTCATCGAACAAAAGCCAGCATAACCGAGTTCGGTGATGGCGGCTTCGCTGCCACCCGCGAGCATAAGATCGGACTCGCCGTCACGGAGCATCTGGAAGGCTTCGCCAATACTGTGCGTGCCGGAGGCGCAGGCGCTGACAATGCCGAAGTTGGGACCACGGGCACCCACTTCGATTGCGACGACACCGCTAGCGATGTTTGCAATAAGCGAGGGAATCATAAAAGGAGATACTTTACGGGGGCCGCCTTCGTAGAGCCGGCGACTCTGGGTCTGAATCGTAATCATCCCGCCGATACCGGAACCGATGAGCACACCGAAGCGATCCGCATCCAGCTTGGAGGTGTCTTCCAACCCGGCATCTTTCAGCGCAAGGCGAGAGGCGGCGACGGCAAATTGAGTGTAGCGGTCGTTGCGACGAGCCTCCTTGGGGTCCATGTATTGTCCGGCATTAAAATGCAGGCACTCTGAGCCAACCTTCGACGGATAGTCCGTCACATCAAAGGACTTGACTGTGTCGATCCCACTTTTTCCGGCCAGAAGACTTTTCCAAAAAGTCTCCACTCCGTCACCATAACTGGTTACGGTGCCAATGCCGGTAATCACGACTCGTTTTCTTTCAAATGCTTCACTCATGATGTCTTATAAAAAAATTAAGCCGCATTTAAGCGGCTTAATCGTAAGTTTGAAAGTAGAATTTTCTTATCCTGCTTTTTCGGTAATGTATTTAATGACATCGCCGACCGTTTGCAGTTTTTCAGCGTCGGATTCTGGAATTTCGCCGTCGATCTCATCGCTGAACTCTTCTTCGAAAGCCATGATGAGCTCCACTGTATCTAGAGAATCCGCACCGAGATCATCCAAAAAGGAAGCTTCTGGTGTAACTTGCTCTTCGTTAACGTTGAGCTGATCGACGATGATTGTTTTTACGCGTTGTTCAATAGTTTGGTCTGACATAATTTTCTGTATTTAGGTTGTGAAAAATAAACCACTAAATGAGGGATCACATGACCATACCACCGTCAACTGTAAAAACTTGACCAGTGATGTAGCCAGCTTCCTCCGAAGCGAGGAATGCAGTGATGGCGGCGATATCGGCGGATTCACCCATGCGCTTCATGGGAATGATACCCACGATGGCCTCTTGCTGATTCTCGTTGAGCTCAGCCGTCATGTCGGTCGCAATAAAACCTGGGGCGACGGCATTGACCGTCACGTTACGGGCGGCGAACTCCTTGGCCAGACTCTTAGTCAGGCCGATCATGCCGGCTTTGGCGGCAGCGTAATTGGCTTGGCCAGCGTTACCAGTCAGGCCGATGACGGAGGCCATGTTGATTATGCGCCCCCAACGCTTACGGGTCATGGGACGCGCGAGGTGCTTGATAAAACTAAAGCAGCTGGACAGATTAGTATCGATGACAGCGTCCCAATCGTCGTCACTCATCCGGAAAAGAAGGCCATCGCGGGTAATACCTGCGTTGTTGACGAGAATGTCGATCGTTGCGTGCTTCTCGAGGAGCGCTTCGCAAGCCTCTTTAACGGCAGCTTTGTCAGCGACGTCCAATGCGAGCGACTCGGCCGAACCGCCACCCGCGTTGATCGCATCGGCGACTGCGCCGCAGGATCCAGCGGAGCGGCTGATACAGATGACGTGGTGCCCTTTGCTCGCAAGTAGCTCGGCGATGCTTTTTCCAATGCCACGTCCGGCACCGGTTACGAGGGCGATTCGTTTCTCAGTGGTTTCACTCATGTGTGCGGAGTTTCCGACAATTACTAAGTTTGGCGCAAGCCCAATGTTAACCGTGAGCAACATTGACAGTCGCGCCCGATCACGACTCTAGTGCCTATATGTCAGAACAGGAACTACAGCGCATCCAGAAACTCATTGCCAACTCCGGGCTTTGCTCACGCCGCGAGGCCGAGCGCCAAATCGAAGAAGGCAATGTCCGCGTGAATGGGAAAATCGCTCAGCTGGGCGACAAATCGACCCCGGATGCCGCTATTTTCGTCAACAACAAACCGATCATGCGCAAAGAAGAGCGCCCGATCACACTCATCATGAACAAGCCAAAGGGCGTGCTCTGCACCAACGCCGATCCCCACGCCGAACGCACGGTCTTCGACCTGCTCCCACCCGAACTCCGGCGCCAACGCCTCTTTTGCGCGGGCCGCCTGGATAAGGACAGTGAGGGCTTGCTCATCATAACCAACGACGGCGACCTCGCCCACCGACTCACCCACCCCAGCAAGGAAATCGTCAAGCGCTACCGCGTCGTCCTGCACCGCGACTTCAACAAGGCGGACATTCCGAAGCTACTGGCTGGCACCGAATACGAGGGCGACTTCCTCAAAGCCGAAAAAGTCATTCCCGCCCCGCAAGTCGGCGAAGGCTACCAACGTCGCCTCGAAGTGCACCTCCACCACGGCAAAAAGCGCGAAGTGCGCCGGCTCTTCGAGGCCAACCGCTACTTCGTCAAAAAACTTGTCCGGATTCAGATCGGTGGCATTATTCTAAAAAACATCCCACGCGGCGGTATCAAAATTCTCGGAAAAAAGGATATCGAGCGGCTCTTCGGCTAATGGCACGCAGAGAGCAGTTACCAGAATCCAGAGGGCATAGCCAGGCATCCGTTTCTTGCCAACAGGCCGGGTCTACCGTTATTGAATCAATCATAGGCTAGCACAAGAAAGACACGGACCCTACAACATCGAGCCTTTCAGAAGATAGCCAACGACCCTCTGCAGCAAAACATTTAAAAGAGACACACCTCATGCAGCCGATCCGAACCATCACATTCGCAGTCAACACGACCAAGCCCGGCGCCGAAGAGACCGCGCGTTACCTCGCCGGCATCGCCGACTGTGAGGGCGCGAAAACAACCATCCGCCCAGACTACCCGCTTCCACCGGATGCCCTCGCAGGGCAAGACCTTTGCTGCGCCGTCGGCGGCGACGGCACCCTGCTCGGCGTGCTTGATGCCGCCCTGGAATCCAGCTGCGCAGTGCTCGGTGTGAATATGGGGAAACTCGGGTTTCTCGCCACCTTCAGCGCCGAAGAAGCGGCTCAAGATCTGCCCAATCTCATCCAAGGCCAGTATGCCATCGCCGAGCGCTCCGTGTTGCGTTGCACTACCCGCCAAGGCGAGTCCGTTTACGGCCTCAACGACATTGTCATTAAGGAAACTGAAGGCCGAGGTCTCATCCGGCTGCAAGTCGCCTCCAATGGCAACCCGGTCTCAGAATATCACTGCGACGGTCTCATTTTCTCCACCCCTACCGGATCCACTGCCTACAACCTATCCGCCGGCGGCCCCATTATCGGCCCCCGCGTCAGCGCTATCGCCATGACGCCGATCTGCCCGCACACCCTCGGCAATCGCTCTGTCATTTTTGACAACTCCTCGCAAATCCGCGTCTCCCATCTCGAGCCGGGCCCCTGTCCCCGTATCACCATAGACGGGCGTGTCCGCTTTAAGTCAGAAGACAACTTTCCGATCGAGATCGCTGTCGCGGACCGCAGCTTCCGTCTCATGCAAAACCCCGACCACTCCCACTTCGCCATCGTCCGCGACAAACTCCACTGGGGTGGTCCTACGATTCGCTAGGGGTCGGCGTTGCCGACAGTGGGGAGTAGGAAGTGGAGAGTGGAGAGTTTTTGAAGCGATGAGTATTCAGAATTATCGAGATTTGATTGTTTGGCTGGGCGGCTGCGCCGCAGTGGGGAGTAGGGAGTGGAAAGTGGGGAGCATTTGAAGGCATGAGTATACAAAATTACCAAGATTTAATCGTTTGGCAGAAGGCGATGTTGCTAGCCGAACTGGTTTACACTTTGACAAAGCAATTTCCAAAGGAAGAAATCTACGGCTTGACCAGCCAGCTACGTAGAGCTGCCGTGTCGATCCCGTCTAATATTGCCGAAGGGCAAGCCAGAAACGGAACTGCCGAATTCAGGAATTTTCTATCAATTGCATCAGGTTCTAGGGCTGAAGTCGAAACTCAGCTAATACTAGCAAAGAAACTAGCTTACATCTCAGAAGCTGAGCTAAACAATGCCCTCGACCTCTCGAATGAGATCAAGCGCATGACCCACGCTCTCATCTTCAAACTAAGATAACTCCCCACTCCCAGCTCCCCACTCCCCACTCCCCACTTCACCACTCCCCACTTCCCACTTTCCACTGGATTTGAGCATTCTCGAAAACATACCAAAGCCTCAGCACGAAGCTTCACTCAAGGTCGCTAAATTGCTCAAATCCTCCGGCGGACGCGCACTTTTGGTCGGTGGTTGCGTGCGTGACGGGCTGCTCGGCATTCCCGCCAAGGATATCGACATGGAGGTCTATGGACTGGACGCGGATGCCGTCGAAGCTGCGCTCAAGCCACACTTCCGCCTCGATACGGTCGGCCGCGCCTTCGGCGTCTTTATTCTGAAAGGGCTCGACATCGACCTCGCCCTCCCCCGCCGCGAGTCGCGCATCGGCCCCAAGCATACCGATTTCAAAGTCGAGGGCGACCCGACTATGTCGCCTCGCGAAGCCGCCTCGCGTCGTGATTTTACAGTCAACGCCATCAGCTACGACCCACTGACAGGCGAGCAGCTAGACCCCTACGATGGCGCAGCCGACCTCCAAGCCCGCCGGCTTCGCCACGTCTCCGAGGCCTTCAGCGAAGATCCGCTCCGCGTCCTTCGCGGCATGCAATTCATCGCCCGTTTCGACCTGACCCCTGCCCCCGGGACGATTGAGCTCTGCCGCCAGCTTTCCCCCGAGCACTTGCCTATGGAGCGCCTCTGGGAGGAATGGAAAAAACTCATCCTCAAAGGCCACCAAATCGGCGATGGGCTCCGCTTCCTGAAAGCCTGCGGCTGGCTACAATATTTCCCCGAACTCAAAGCCCTCGACGGCTGCGCCCAAGACCCCAAGTGGCACCCCGAAGGCGACGTCTGGGTGCACACACTCCACTGCCTCGACGCCTACGCCGCTCAACGCACGGGCGACGAATGGGAGGACCTTATCGTCGGCCTGGCCGTGCTCTGCCACGACCTGGGCAAGCCCGAGACCACATACACCGACGAAGACGGCCGCATCCGCAGCCCCCGCCACGACGTGCTCGGCGTGCCCGTCGCCCAGCGCTTTTTGGAGCGCCTCACCCGCCAGAAAAAAATCTTCGAAGAAGTGCTCCCCCTCGTCGAACAGCACATGCGCCCCCTCGCCCTCTACCGCGACGGCGCCGGCGACTCCGCCATCCGCCGCCTCGCTGCCCGGGTCAAACGTATCGATCGCCTCGTCCGCGTCGCCCATGCCGATACGTACGGCCGCCCGCCGATTCAGCCCGAAGGCTTCCCCGAAGGCCAATGGCTACTCGACAAAACCGCCGAGCTCGCCATCCAGGACAACGCCCCGAAACCCATCCTCCTTGGTCGTCACCTCATAGACCTAGGCATCAAACCCGGCCCCCACTTTAGTAAGCTCCTCGACCGCGCCTACGAAGCCCAACTCGACGGCGCCTTTACCGACGTTGAGCAAGGGCGCGATTATTTAAAGACGCTCGTCCAGGAAATTTTTTAACGAATCAAACTTGGCGAACTACTTAGTTAGCAGAATGTACGAAATAATTTCTCATTATCCTTTGCGCTCTCCGCGAACTCTGCGGTTAAATCCAGCCAACTCGCATACGTCTTAGCTCTCTAAGTGAAGCCAGACAGTCCCGCATCCCGCATCCCGCATCTCCACATGAAATCCCTCTACCTACTCGACGGCATGGCGCTGGCCTATCGCGCGCACTTCGCTCTCATCCGCAGCCCTATTTACACGAGCAAAGGCTTCAATACTTCGGCTATCTTCGGATTCACCGGAACCCTGATCGAGCTGATGACGAAGCAGAAGCCGACCCATCTCGCCGTCGTCTTCGACACCTCCGCGCCGACCGAGCGCCATGAGATCCACCCCGAGTATAAGGCTCACCGCGAGGACATGCCGGAGGACCTCGCTGCGGCCATGCCCCACCTCGACCGTGTAGCCGAGGCCTTCGGCATCCCCGTGCTCAAGCTCGACGGCTATGAGGCCGACGACATCATTGGCACACTCGCTCATCGCGCCGAGGCCGAAGGCTTCGACGAAATCTACATGGTCACCCCCGATAAAGACTTTGGCCAACTCGTGACCGAAAAGATCAAAATGTACCGCCCCTCCCGCCAAGGCGACGGCGCGGAGATCTGGGGCGTCGATGAGATCAAGGCCAAATGGGGTATCGCCCGCGTCGAGCAGGTTATCGATATGCTCGGCCTCTGCGGCGACGTCTCGGACAATATCCCCGGGGTGCCCGGCATCGGGCCAAAGACCGCCGAAAAACTCCTCGCCGCTTACGACAGCGTTGAGGGGATCATCACACACGTCGATGAACTCAAAGGTAAACAACAGGAGCGCATCCGCGAGCACGCCGATCAGGCCCTTCTTTCCAAAAGACTCGCGACCATCCAACTCGATGTCCCCATACAAGCCGATTGGGATGCCATTGTGCTCAACGAACCGGACAAGGAAAAACTCACCCCTCTCCTCGCAGAGTTCGAGTTCCGCACCCTCGGCAAGCGGATCTTCGGCGCCGACTTCACTGCGCAGCAAACCGCGAGCGACCTCGTCCTGATGAGCGAAGACGACGAGAAGGCGGCCAAAGGCACACACAAAGCCGACACCAGCCCTCAGCTCGATCTGCTCCCGAACATCGCTTTCAAAAAGCTGGCCGACCTAAAGACCGACTACCGTATCGTCAAAACGGATACTGAATTGGCCGAGTTAGTC